>ENA-UPWP01000025-UPWP01000025.1-human-gut-metagenome-genome-assembly--contig:-NODE-25-length-175250-cov-10.301228_pt1 | contig 175250 bp, 159 predicted proteins | sample MGYA00250052_ERZ773380 | MGnify/ENA primary metagenome ERZ773380 (study PRJEB29103, sample SAMN06112063) | human gut metagenome | biome: human gut; feature: ankylosing spondylitis patient; material... | reverse complement strand
AAGATCGTATTCAATTTTCCTGTGCCTGTTGATGGTGAGGAAGTGAAAGAACTTCCCTTGGAAACTGAAACAACTGTCGAGACGGTAGTTCTTTTGTCCAGAAAAACTCCGGATGATACGATAGAGGTCGACTTAGACTTGGATGAGCTTGATATTACCGCTGCTGAGTCAAAGGCTACCTATCAGGAAATCAAGGATTATGTGCTGAAAGAATTTGGCTTAAAGGTTTCAACTTTATATATTTCCCAAATTAAACGCAAATGTGGTATTGATGTAGGAGAACATTACAATATTTCACAGAAAGAAAATCAGAAAGTACCACAATGCCCGAAAGAAAAGGAAGATGCTATCCGAGCTGCTCTTGAACATTTTGCGATGATCTAAAGGTCATTGCTGATTTCAAGGAGGAATAGCATATGAAGTCATTATTCGAAGAAATGGGCGGTACATATACGCTCGGAGCAGATGGAATGTATTATCCGGATTTGGAACTTCCGGAGGAAGAACCGCATTACGGAAAGTACGGCAGAATGCGTCTGCGCTATCTGAAAGAACACCATAAGATGCTGTACAACACACTTTTGCTGGATGGAGAACTGGTCAAACATCTGAATGAGGTGGATGATACCGCTAATCAAAGAATGGAACTGTTGACCCTGCAAATGCAGGAGCAGCAGGGCATAAACGAAGCATTAAAGGCTCGTGATCAGATGGCATGGGTTGGTGCTTGCAATAACATCCGAAATGCGGCAGAGGAAATTGTTTTGAATGAATTGATATGTTGTTAAATCGAGAAGGAGGGAGTGATGAATTCCCTCCTTCTCGATTCTGAAGATATCATCTCTTTTGGAGAATGAAAAGGGATTTTGTAGAAAAATTTATGCTTATATACTAAAATGCACATAAGGAAATACAAAGCTCTACAAATTATTTATTTATGTGTAACGAATGATGATTTCCGGGTACTAACTTAGCAGAAAGGAGGAAGTACGATGGAATCAATGGAAGAAATATACCAAAACCACTCAAAAAAGGTCTATACGTTTCTACTAAGTAAAACATGTAACCATGAACTTGCAGAAGAATTAACACAGGAAACTTTCTTTTGCGCTGTAAATAGTATTAACAAGTTTAAAGGAAATAGCAGTGTATTGACATGGCTTTGTGGTATTGCTCAAAATCTTTGGCTCAAGTATTTAAGAGACAATAAATCATTTGAAGATTTATCAAATTATGAAGACATGTTGACAATTTCTTCTGCTGAAGATGAACTATTTATCCAGTGGGAAAATGTAGAGATATTGAAGTCGCTACATAATCTTGATGAACCGATGAGGGAAGTTATGTATTTACGGTTGATTGGAGAAATATCTTTCGCTCAAATCGGTGAAATAATAGGCAAAAGTGAAAATTGGGCTCGTGTTAATTTTTATCGTGGAAAAAAAAGAATATTTGAGGAGATGAAGAAAAATGAATAAAGAATTGCAGTGCAATATAGTCAATGATTTACTACCTTTATACATGGATGATTTGACATCCGAGGAAACAAATTCATTTATTAAAAAGCATTTGGAAGAATGCCAAAATTGTCAGAATGAATACCGGACGTTTAAAGCAGAATTAAGTAATTCAGCCAACAGGAATAATGCTACAAAAATGCAAGAGATTGATTATCTGAAAAAAATAAACATATATCAAAAAATGAATTTTGTTTTGGGTGCAATCATCAGCTTCCTGTTTGGGGCATGTTTACCTGTATTGAAAGTTGGCATACCTGTACTTCTAAACGGAGCAGTCCCTGATTATTATCTGGCACGACTTCAAATCGCATGGCATATCGGTCTTTTGAAAATGACAGTTTCTGGAGTAATAGTGTGCCTTATTTATATGATTATTATGTTTATAATCAAGAAAAAGCTAAACAGCAAAACCAGTCGAAATAGTCAACCGTAAAGAGAGTGGCCTGTATCCATCGCTTCAATCTGGTTTTGCAATAAATATAAGGGATGACAGCATAAAATGCTATCGCCCTTTTACATCATTTAGAAAGAGCCATGACTGCACTCCATATCAGAGTGAAAGCCGTGGCTTTTAACTTGTGGTTAAGTTTTTATCTCCATGATTAACAACTGCTCGATTGTGCTATGAATATCAGCTTGCTATAATAAAGACAACAAAGAGCTTTTTGTAATATCCTCAAAGGAGATTAAGATATGCCTATGAACATAGTCATCCAAGAGCAGCGCAAGCTACTTGGATTAACACAGGAACAGGTTGCTGATTATCTCGGTGTTTCTACTCCCGCTGTCAGCAAATGGGAGAAAGGTATCACAAGCCCTGATATTGGCCTTCTTCCTCCATTAGCCAGACTTTTGAAAATTGATTTGAATACATTGTTTTGTTTTAGTGAGGATCTGTCTGAACAGGAAATTGGATTTTTCTGCAACGAGCTCGCCAAACAAGCAAGGAATGATATTCTTTCTGCATTTGATGCTGCTGAAGCAAAGATACACGAATACCCACACAACGAACTGCTTCTTCTCAACATCACGATTATTTTGGATTCCATACTTTTGCAGACAGCCGATGATACTTTACCCATCGATAGCCTTGATACAAAGATTTCAGACTGGTATTTACATCTGGCTGAGAGCAATGATGAAAAGATACGAAATAGTGCTAACTATATGAGAGTTAACCGCTATATTCGTAAGGGCAAAACAGATGCTGCACAAGAGGTTCTTGATACAATTCAAGATAAAACTGACCTGATTAGCACATTGCCGGATAAACTTATGCTTCAGGTATCTATTTATATGCAACAACAAAAAGCAGAATTGGCTGCATTAGAACTGGAAAAGGCATTATTCAAAGAAATTACCAGAGTTCAGATGCTCCTAACGAAATTGATAGATGCTGAATTAGCTTCCGGAAACACAGAATCTGCTTGTAAAATTGCCGAAAAATCAAGTTCCATGGTAGATGTATTTGATATGTGGGAATACAACCGATATATTGCTTCTTATCAGATTTTGGAACAAAAGCAAAATGCAGATGCAACGCTTCATTTACTGGAACAAATGCTTGAAGCGCTCACTACACATTGGTCATTAACTGATTCCGTTCTGTATCACAGGATGGCACCCGAAACCAAAGCTATACAATCCCATGAGTTGATACCAGTTCTTCTCAATGGATTAGAAACTGATCCACAATGTGCATACCTTCGAGAACATCCAAAATTTAGGGAGATTATAGACAAATACAAAAACAAATGAGGGATACGGCTGCTACTACCTTTCGGAAGTAACAGCCGTGTTTTCAATTATCGCTCGTATTCTTTCTTCTTTTGCTTCTTTGGTTGTGGGGTTTCTTGTTTCGGCATTTTCAGCTGTTCGCTGATAGAACGCTTTTTCTTCTGAATTGGCTGTTCTTTCAATTCGGCATCAATCTGCCTGTTGGCTTCATCGAAAGTAGCAGAACTGTATTTATTCTTGTATTTTTCATACAATTTTCGTACTAAACCAACTCTGCCATCAGGACGGAGTTTTTCACGTTCCTGCATAACTGCATCCATATTTTCGGGTGCGATACCATCTCGGATTTCAAGAAACTCTGTCTTATCAGCTTCTTTCTGTTCAGACAGGGCAGCACGCTGCTGTTCCAAGGTTTCCAGAGCGTTCTCCATCTTTTTTAGATTCTGCTTTCTGGCAGCAATGCCGTTATCCTGACAATTAAGCTGAGAAAGCAATCCAGCCTTTTGGAATTTCAATTCTTCAATATCTTCGGTCAGAGCTGCAATCTGTTCACCCAGCTTACTTGCACGAATGAAATGAATCCCACAGTTTTTCTGTTCTGCAATCAGCTCTTTTTTCTCAGCGGTCTTGGCTTTGAATTCTGCCTTAACATTTTTGTATTCAGCCAGTATATCAGCCAAAAGGTTTTTCTGGGAAGTGACAGCTTCCTGCTGAGAAGTATTCACGATCAACTGATACTGAAGAAAAATCATGTTGTCACGCAGAGTTTCCAATGCAGAAGCGAGGGCAGGAATATTTTCTTTGACTGCTTTCATCAGCTTCTGCACCTGTTTTTTCAGTTCACGCAGGAGTTTGTTATCTGCCCTGATCTGGCGGTTCAGTTCGCAGCGGTCAGAAACAATTCCCATGGATTCCAGTTTTCTTGCGTGGTATCCTTCGTGTACGGTTGGCTGTTCAGTTAGTCCTCTGGCGGCATGACTGCGACAGTCTACACGGTCAGCAATACCATGGCGTTCCTGTTCTTCATTGACAATCATTTCCCAGCTCTTGCGCCATGCAAATATCTGTTCTTCGCTGTTCCAAAGTGCTGTAAGTGGGTTTTGTCTCCCATAGCGGGTGCTTTTAGGGGTCTTTGACGTCCTGATACATCCCTCAATTTTCTCAGCTTCAGATGGGGTTAAATACTGCCTTTTCTCCCCGAACTGATACATATATTGTTTCTCCCACCCCTGTGTTTTGGCGGTCTTGAACTCATCAGCAGTAAAACCACGTTCTTCGCCGCCACGCTTGCAAAGGTATTCTTTCTGAGTCTTTGTCTGCCACTTGCCGTGTTCATCTAAGGGACGCATGGTGAAAAGAATATGGCTGTGAGGATTATGCCCCGGAGGGTACGGATCATGGATGTTCACATCCGCACACATTCCAAGGTCAATGCCTTGCTCACGAACAAAACGCTTCAGCATACTTTTCCAGTCATCCAAAGACAGTTCTGATGGCAAAGCAACCACAAGCTCTCTCGCCAGTCGGCTGTCCTTTGTCTTTTCTACGGACTCGACAGCTTCCCAGAGTAGCTGTCTGTCCTTCCATTCTTCTGGTGCATACTGCGGAAGAAAGACTTCGCTATACAGACACCAGTGCTTTCTGGTGTAGTCATGGGTAAGTCCGTCATAATCATTGTAGAGTCGGGAACAGGATGCATAAGCGGCAGCTGCTATCACAGAACGGCCTGCGCCACGACTCACAACTTTTGCTTCTAAATGGAAATAGTTCACTATTTTCCTCCTTCCTGTGCCGCAGCACAATTTTTGTTTCTTTTTTGAAAAAGAAAATAGGTGCGGTGAATGCTGCGCCTATCTCTGCGATAAAACTGCCGCACCCGAAGGGCGTACCTTGTGTAGTGGCAGATTTTCGCAGGCAGTTAGCGCAAGGTAGGGTACAATTTGTACCCCTGATTACAAACGCAGTATCGTTTGTACTTGCGGAAACTGCGTGGACAATGACAGCAAGTGTGGCATTGTACATAAGGCTCCAACGGAGCCGCAAAGCCTCGCAGAGCGCACGACCCCGAAGGGGATACCACCGCCCATTTTATGGGTGGTGAGTAAGTGCGCCCTTCGGGATAGCAGCGAAGCTGCCAAGGCTTATGCCTTCAATCGTCTTTTCAGCTCCATCTTCACATCATCAAGCTCCATAGTCTGAACTTCCGGGAACACGCTTTCCAATACGGCTCCCATCTGGATCAATCGTCTGGTTCTTGCCTTTCGCTCTTTCTGGCGGTTGCGTGCTTCAATCGCTTCCATTCTGTGCTGTGCCTGCAATAATTTCTTTTCATCTTCAGTCATAGGTCTGTTATTTGCCATAAAATCTCCTGGTATCGGTGTGGTACTGTAATCCGGTGTAGATGGTGCAGATACAATTCGTTTTGCAAGTTATAAGTTATCTGTGTACTGACAGGCGAATTGTTCCGCACCATCGGCTGTGAATTTAAGTACCGGAATTTAATATTTTTCGTGCTTCCTGCATATTGGCGGCTGCGTTCAACTCTCGGATATTCTGATTGTTGATTTTCAAAGGAACACAACGCTCCAATACTCGGTCATAAATTCTGGCTCTTGCCAGATCTTTCGGATGTTTCAACTCATCCAAAGTTAGATTGGTGGTTACAATCAGTGGTTTCTTGCTTCGGTATCGACTGTCAATCACATTGAATACCTGTTCCAAAGCAAATTCCGAACTTCGCTCAATTCCCAGATCATCAATAATCAGCAGACTGTATTTATTAAAACTGTCAATGAACTGGTTTCTGTCATCGGAATATATTCCGGTCAGCGTATTCAGGATTCTGGAAAAATTGGTCATCAGAATCGGAATACCTTTGTCCAACAGGGCATTTGCAATGCAGCCAGCGAAAAAGGATTTACCGGTTCCCACATCTCCCCAGAGAAGCAGTCCCAACGAGTTCGCTTTCATTTCTTCCCAATGGGACACATACTCATGGGCTTTCTGCATTTCCGGATTGTAGCCTTTATCATTGGAAAAGTTGTAATCATGCAGGGATTTGTCCTGCAATCCGTTTGTCCTCAAGCGTGACACCTGAATGAGAAATTCCTGATGCTTGCGTTCGGCTTCTTCTTTGTCGTATATTTCCTGCTGACAGCGGCATCGAACCGTAGGAAGGAATACTCGTTCCTTCAATTCAATTCGGTGCTGTCTGGGAGTGTGGCATTTGGAACAATACATCAGTCCGTCAGCTTCGTTCAAATATTCATCCTCTGCAAGCTCTCTCGGCTGAAATAATTCATCCACGGCGTTATTGATTGGTCTCATAGGCTTTCATCCTCCTTACATTCATAGGTTCGTTTGACAGGAGCAGGATGGTCACGCAATGCCCAGCTTCGTATGGTGGCTGCGTGACTGGAATACTGTTTTCCGCTGGATGCCATATAGCTGGACAGCTTTTCAATGTATTCCTGATAATGAGGAACCTCGTCCTTCAAAGCCTTCAGTTCTTCCGTACTCAGGAAAACATTTTGATAAGAGCCATAAGCGGTGCGGTCATCCTTACTCTCTGAATTTGTTCTTTTTATATTGTTCTTCTCTTTATTACTACTGGACAGTTTTCTGTCTGTCACAGAGACAGTTTTCTGTCCATCTGTAGGACAGTTTTCTGTCTGTTTTACGGAAAAAATTCTGTCCGTTTGATTCAATGCTTCCGGTGGATATTTAACGTATATCCTGTTTGGAAAACCTGCTCCCTGACGTTTACGGGCGATCAGATTTTCTTTCTCCAGAGCATTCAATGCGGTTTTGACAGACATTTCACTCTTGTGCATGGTTTCTGCCAGGCTCTTGATGGGGAAGAAAATGAACACATGACCTTGTTCATCTGTCCATCCGTCATTTTTCTGGGACAGCCTTGCTCGGTCGAGCAAAATCGTATAGAGAATTTTTGCAGTTTCATTTAGGCCATCCTTGTCCAGTAAAAATCTTGGGAACGCCATATACGGCGGTATCGGACTGCTTTGTGTTAGAAATTGTGTCATGTGTTCACCTCCCTTCTGTGAGATCAGCTTGGAGCAAACTTATTCTCCAAGAAAATCCCAATCCACTTCCTCATCCAGTTCCTGCTGTGTGACCGAAACGGCTCCAACCGGCACTTGCGACATTCCCACCATACAGCCTGCAAGAAATACCGGAAGTGTTTTCTCCATGGCGCTTTCTACAGAGGAAATAATCTGATTCACAAATCGTTCCTCACGTTCCCTGGTTTCAAAGTAAGGATCATCCTGACTGCGATAATAGCGGTCAAAGTAATCCACCAGAGCTACGGCAATCACATTGCTGTAGGATTTGAATTGCTGCTTGTCCATGTTCTGAAGATACTGCCATGCTCGCTTCTGGGTGTCCTTTTCCAGATTGAAGCGAAGATTTGTGCTGCGGATATTCTCGCTCATGGCTTACTCCTTCCTGCGAAGGCTCATAGAGGCGAGATATTCATAACCTTTGGCTGTCGCACAAATATCATCCAGAATAGTCACTCGGCTTTCATCGTACTGTCCAAAATGCTTGACCAGACAGCCGCCACCACCAACGATATACAGTCGCATCAGATCCGGATTGTATTCATAGCGGCGAAGCGTAGCAAAAATATCAGCCACATATCGCTTAGCCACGGAGGTAATACAGTCCAGATAGGGCTTGCTGATATCAGCAGTTCCGAAACGAAGTACCTGCTCAACAGTAGATTCTTCGATTTTCACGCCGAAGCTGTCCAGTACCGCATTCTTAGCGGCAATCATGCACTGGTTGGCACCGAACTTTTCTGTCCAACAGCGGCTCTCTACCGCCTTTTTATTGTTGATATACAGAATGTTCATGGTGCCGTTTCCAATGTCTGCCAAAAGATTCGTTCCCTTGAAATTTCCCAGTTGATTGATGATGGCAGGGTATCCCTGCGGGAAAAGACTGCATCCGACAAATCGAATGTAATAATCGTTGCCATTAAAACGGAAGTTCACTTCCTTGTTGCGGAGCAGATAGCTTCGGAAATCTTCACGCTGTTTGCGAATCCAGGTCAGTGGCAGACCGGCAGCCAGATGAACATCTGCTTCACGGATGCCGTATACATTCAGTTCTCTGGCAACCGCCATGAGCGTCAGAAGGTAATAGTCCTCATCCACAGCCTTGTCTGCGATAAATTCCTTGTGACCTTCTCCGATGCGGTAATAGATGCCGCCATATTCCAGAATGTTGCCGGAGAAGATCGGCTCGGTTTCATAGGCGGTCACTCCGGTAGGGGTAACTGTGTTTGCGGTCTTGATGTTGCCGTAGCCGTGATCCACAGCAATGATTTTGATGTTGTTCAGTTCTCTCATTTGGTCTGTACCTCCTTGTGCTTGTTCGTGTTCATAAAAAATGCCCCTTTCAGTAGATTTGCGTTGAAGTAGCACCGGATTTTCTGATTTGGTGCTGTTTTCATTGCAATTTCATTCTATTGAAAGAGGGCGCAAAACACATTGAGCGTGGATTGAGCGGAAATTGAGCAAAATTTATCTGTGGAATAAAAAATAGCTCTGCTATTACACAGAGCTACAATTGTTTATTTAATGACAATTCGTTCATTTATTTTACAAGGTGAATTAAGACACATTATCACAGTTAATGGATCAACATTATATTCTGTCGCAATAATGTGTGCATCTACCATTACTGATATTGTCCATGCAGAATCAATTTCACCTTTCGGAATTTTTATTCGTCGCTTTTGGTCATATTCTTCAAAAGCTTTCTTAATGTTTGTTCGCTGGTTGGCTTTTAATGAATTAAACTGCTTTAATGCAACCATGGGCATAATTCTGCTTTTAGCAAACATATTCGATACAGTTACCCATTTCACGAAATCTTTCTGAGATTTGAATACTATTTTATTTTTCATAACAATCCTCCCAAAAAGTTTTTACAGATAAAAATCGAATTTTCCCTTGAGCATTAAGTGTCGGAAGTAATTCTTTAATCATGTCACAATCACTTTCGTTAAAGTAATAGTAGACACATTCGTCAATATTAGATGCATTTATTGATTCAAATATATGAAAATCATTCCACGGAGATAATCCTAATATTTCTAATGTCCCCGTAATATTTTTGAAAGTATCAAAATGATAATTATCAGAAAAAGTTAATGAAGGATTAGCGGCTTTAAGCTGAATGGCATATCCCATATTTGCAGTCAACTTATTCGATTTAAGCGTCCAACTATCAACATCCTGTTTGATTTTGGGGTCATTATTATAGGCTATTGCCATTTTTTCAACAGCACTATTTGCTTGAGGAATTTGTTTGATCTGTAATTCTTTGTATGCGCCACAATGTGTTGTCAAAGCGTTTGAATACAAATAGAAATAATTCTCATCAATTTCTATTTCTTTTATTGGTGCATCGGGAAGTTGGTTTCTGAATGAATCGAGAAGATACACATCACTTTTCTTATCAAATTGCCCATGAATATGGTATGCCGGTTTATGTGTTGCTAATTCGAGATTTGCATCATAGTTTGTAGTAAATATGTTGTCGAACGCCTCTAAATAGGTGATGAATTTTTCCGGATATTCTTGATACAAGGTATTAAGTTTACCATCATTATATATTGCATATAGATAAGCAACTCTCAGAGCTTCCCTGACATAGTATTGCTCGGGATTTTGAGTATTGGTCTTGTGGCATACTAAATCATGAATTAAATAATAGTCTTCAAATCCTATATCAGTTATTCGTAATGTATCAATTTTATCTGCATATTGTTTTTTGAAAGACTTCAAAGATTCATCTTCTGCAGTACAATTTGTAAAATTATCGTATTTGTCCTCCAAAATATCTCTTGCTTCTAAAAATAATTGCCCTATATAATTTTTTAACAGGTACGGGAAATTCACAATGATATGTGATGGAAAATCATCTCTATCACAATTTTTTAGAATTCTCAATACTATTTGTTGCGTAGTATAATCAGTTTTATTAAATTGAATGTTTATACCATTTCCAACGAGTAAATTGTTCATATAGTTATATATCCCCTTCTTTGGTCAATAATTTTTCGCCTAAGTATAATCCGGCTTGCGCATACGTTCCAAGCAGTTCCTGTTTCTTTGCTTCAATCATATCAGGTTCAAACTCAAATACTGTTTCATAGATTTCCATAGCTTTCTGGAAATATGAAGTTGCCTGCGAAATTTCTCCCATAGTCAGGCTGATATTTCCCATCGCTTCTTGAACACTTGCATAATCCAGACCAGTATCAGAATTATATTCTCGAATTACACGGCAGAGCTTTCGCAGAGCAGACAAACCAACATCAGGCTGTCCCATATCCGTAAGCAATACAGCATAGTTTGTAATCTGCACAATGCTATCATGGTAATAGGCCAGACCATACTCATCTATGATTCTGATTGCCTGTTCCATATTTTCTTTAGCAAGTTCCAGCTTGCCATTCATTTTATACATACCGCCAAGATTTGCATACAGATTGGACAGGAGCAACGCATTCTCCGAAGTCATTTTCGGAATCATTGCAATGGCATCTTTCTGCATCTTGATTGCTTTATCTGGTTTCTTCTCATAAGCTGCCTGATAACTGAGCAGCAATGCCCGGTCAGCAATAGAGCCTACAGCCTTGTCCTTGAGCAAGTCAGACAGTTTATTTATAACCAATTCCATCCCCTGATAATAGCGGTAATTCTCCATATAAGGGAACACATCTTCCAAGAAACGAAGATATACCGGCATATCATCATTTTCAATCTGATTTATCACAAATTCAATGGTCTGGAACAACTGTTTATAATAAGAAACTTCTTCTCCATGACGCAGACAAATCTGCTGTAAGCTTTCCAATAAGGTGTGACAAGTCTGCACAGAAGGTTTTGTTTCTTCCATTGTCACTTCCTGCATCATTGGATGAAGGGCAATCATACGACCTTCCATTGCCTTGATGAAGCCTTTTTCAATCAGATCATTGACAGTATTCATATCACGCAGCTTTAACCAGTTCGCAAACAATCTGTTTTGAACACCGGAAAACGAAGCCAACGCAAGGTTTCTCATAATATCTGTTTCTGCTTCTGAAAGCTGATACAGAGAGAACAACGTGTGAATGTGGTCATAATAGGTCGCCTTGCGACTTTTGCCGTCTTTGGAGATACCGATAGTATCGGTGGCATCCAGGGCGACTTTTTCTTCTTTTAGCTTCTTTAACAGGAGCAACGGCTCCATAATTCCACTTTCCAACAAACGGGCTGACATTTCTACAGCAAGAGTATGACTGTGTACTGTTTGGATGATTTGCTCCAAAATCGTGCGATTCTTTTCAGCATCGGAATAGAAGCAGCCCATCAGTTTAATCAAAGCATCTGTATCCCCAATTTCTTCCAGATTCATGAAAGTATAGTTGTTAAAGCTGCTTCGGGTAGTAAACAGAATACGGCAGCGATATTTCATCACAACCGACAGCAAACCATCCTGCGATGCTGTAGTATTAAAATTATCAATGATAAATAAGGTGTCCTCTTTCAATGTACGCAGAAAACGGTTATGTTTGCGGAACCGTTCTTCATTGTCGTCATCCGGCAGATCATCTGCAAAATCCATATCTGAAATATCTTGTTTTAAATTGCCAGTGTAGGAAAGGTACAAAATATTTGTGTATTCTTTGCTATGAATTTTAGCATAAGCCTTTGCCAATTCACTTTTACCAATGCCGGCGATACCTTGCAGAAATACCTTTCCATGACTACATAACAACTGATGTAAAGTTACAAGTTCATTGTCTCGTCCACAGAAATGACGGCATGGCTTTGGGGTACCGCCATCGTAGATAAAATCTTTCACGGCCGGAGAAAGATTTCCAGCAGATAACAGATTCTTAGTATTTACATCTCGCTTTACAAAAGTACGTTCCATGCCAAAGCATAAAGCAGAAGTTAGAAATACTGCTTCATCCATTTCTGTTTCACAAGGATAATTCTCGAGAAGCCGAGCCTTGGTTTTATCTGATATGGTTGTATCCTGCACCAGAATGTTATAAATCTCTTGCACCGCCATAGTACTGTCATACATCAACGGAAGCACATTTCTGTGCATATCAGCAGCGAGTCGGTTTCGATTGTGGTTATCCATATAATACCTGGTGATACGAGGACTGATTTTTGCTTGTCCATTGAACCAACGGCATACCAGACCATTATCAAAATCAAAATCCAGAGATTCGTCTGAACTTAAAAAGCTGACAAACAACTGGTACATCATGTCAATCTGATTCATACTGTGGGCATCACTGATATAGTTACGAATGGTGGTGATGACTGAACTGAAATCTAAATATTCCATAGACAGCCCTCCTTCAAAAATAGTCAATTTACGCTCAATCCACGCTCAATGAAGCTTTAGACTGTTTGTTCTAAAATGAGTGTAGATTGATGGAAGCGTTCTGCTAAATATTATAGCATGGCTTTCAAGTCTACGAAAGAGCATAGGTAAGTGATTTGAAAGGAGGGGCTCATGGAACAGAATATAGCATTTGAACGATGTGTGGATTTTCTGGCTCGTATGATTGAGAAATACGGGCAAGAGCTCCTCGATGAGATCAATGCAGATGAAGATGGTGGGGCAAGAACTAAAACAGAAGATACAAAGTCAGCGTAAATGGGTGTCGAAAATGTCGGCATCCATTTTTTATATTTTGAATATATTGAAAAACTGAAAATCAATGGTATAATTAAGTTGGGACAAATAATTGAAACAGTAATTCGATATATGCCATATGGAATATAATGGGAGGCAGCAATCATGGATAGCAGAAAACGTATGGGGAAAGATAAAGATGGAGTGATTTTCCCTGTTGCTCCAAATCTTTCTGAAATGAGTGATAGTTATTTGGATTTTATAGAAGCAATCAAAAAAGAAATTGAGAACCAGAGATTAAAGGTTGTACTGAATGCAAATTCCAGTATGATCTGTCTCTATTGGAATATTGGTAAAGCTATTCTGCAAAAGCAGGAGGAAGAAGGCTGGGGAGCCAAAGTCATTGACCGCATGGCAAAAGACCTGAAAGATGCGTTTCCGGATATGTCCGGCTTTTCTCCAAGAAATATTAAGTATATGAGAAAATTCGCAGAGTGCTGGCCGGATTTTGAAATTGTGCAACGGGTCGTGGCACAAATTCCATGGCGTACCAATCGTATGTTGCTTGACAAATTGGATACACAGGAAGAACGAATCTGGTATGCACATAAAACCATCGAAAACGGTTGGAGCAGTACGATTCTGGATTTGCAGATTCAGAGCAAATTGATTGAACGTACAGGAAAAAGTGTCAATAACTTCCCTGTTGCTTTACCACCTGCGGATTCCGATATGGCAAATCAGATTTTCAAAGATCCGTATCTGTTTGATTTCCTTGGTACTGATATGCCAAGGCGAGAGGTTGAGATTGAACGTAAGCTGACAGAGCATATCCAGAACTTTCTTTTGGAGTTGGGACAGGGATTTGCGTTTGTAGGCAGACAGGTACATCTGGAAGTGGGCGGAGATGACTTTTATATTGATCTTTTGTTCTATCATCTGAAACTTCGCTGTTATGTGGTAATTGAACTGAAAGCTTGTGATTTTGAGCCCGGTTTCATCAGTCAGCTCAATATGTATCAGAATGTTGTAAATGATATTCTGCGTCATCCGAGTGATAATCCGACTATCGGATTGCTTTTGGTTAAAGGTAAAAATCAGACGGTAGTTGAGTATTCTCTTGCAGGATACCAGAATCCAATTGGCGTAGCAGAATGGAAAAACCAGATGGTAAAAGCACTTCCGGAAGAACTGAAAAGCAGCTTGCCGTCTATTGAAGAAATCGAAAAAGAATTGGAGTAAAAAGTGCCACAGGCCGTGGCACAATTACATATCACCCTATGGATGGAGGTGGTTAGGAATTGAAAACAAGAAGATGTTACATATACACACGAGTATCTACCTCGATGCAGGTAGATGGATATAGTTTGGATGCACAGAAAGATAAGCTGAAAAAGTATGCGGAATTTCAGGATATGGTAGTTGCGGGTGAATACTCTGATGAGGGAAAATCCGGTAAGAACATAGAAGGTCGTCCACAATTTTTGCAAATGCTGAAAGATATTGAGTCAGGCAAAGATAAGGTTGAATTTGTCCTTGTATTCAAACTTTCCCGATTCGGAAGAAATGCAGCCGATGTACTTAGTTCCTTACAGCGTATGCAGGATTTTGGGGTCAATCTGATTTGTGTAGAAGATGGCATAGACAGTTCCAAAGACAGCGGGAAATTGATGATTTCTGTCTTATCTGCGGTTGCGGAAATTGAGCGTGAAAATATCCTTGTTCAGACTATGGAGGGGCGCAGACAGAAGGCTCGTGAGGGAAAATGGAATGGCGGTTTTGCTCCTTATGGATATAAGCTGGTAGATGGTTATTTATATATTGCAGATGATGAAGTCGATGTGATTCGCATTATTTTTGATAAGTATGTGAATACAACAATGGGAGCATCTGCAGTTGCAACGTATTTGAATGAGCATGGCTATGTAAAGAAAAAGCGCCAGAATAACACGCTGGATATGTTTTCAGCACATTTTATCAAGTCAATTTTAGACAATCCGGTTTATTGTGGAAAACTCGCTTATGGTCGCCGTAAGAATGAAAAGATTGCAGGAACCCGTAATCAGTATCATATTGTGAAACAGGACGATTACCCGGTTTATGATGGAGTACATGAAGCAATTGTTTCGGAAGAAGTATGGCAGATGGCACAAAGGAAACGTCAGGAAACAGGTGTCAAAAGCGAGAAAATTTATAATCAGGAACATGAAAACATCCTTTCCAGTATTCTTCGTTGTCCTGTGTGCGGGGCTGCGATGTACGGCAATGTAAATCGTAAGAAGAAAAAAGACGGAACCTTATATAAGGATTATTATTATTATCATTGCAAACACCGTACTACGGTAAATGGTCATAAATGCGGATACAGACGACAGTGGAAACAGGAAATGGTGGACGCTGCGGTAGAAGAAGTGATCAGAAAACTGGTTACAAACCCGAAGTTTGAACAGGCAATCCGTCAGAAGATTGGTTCCAGAATTGATACAGAAGAATTGGAAACCGAACTGGAACAGCTTCGTAAGAAACTTCATCAGCTAAACGGAGCAAAAGCAAAGTTGGGACAGCAGATGGACAGTCTTGATGTAACAGACAAGCATTATGACCGCAAGTATCAGGATATGGAAGAACGCTTGTATAAGCTGTATGATGATATTGATTCTGTGGAAGAAGAAATTGAGGAAGTGGAAACCAGAATCTATAATGTGCGTCAGCAGAAAATTTCCGGTGACAACATCTATCAATTTCTTCTGTATTTTGATAAACTGTATGATAAGTTCACGGATGCTGAAAAGAAAGAGTTTCTTAACAGCTTCATTGAACGAGTTGATATATACGAGCAAGAGCAGCCGGATGGCCGTTTCTTGAAGCACATTAAATTCAGATTTCCTGTCTATTTTAATGGAAAGGAGATAGAGGAAATGAGTTGGGACAACGAAACAACAGTCGAGACGGTAGCTCTTTTAACTAAAAAAAGTGACTTTGGGAAGAAAAAGAGAGACTTCCAGGTTGAGATGGAAGTGCCGATTAGTCCTGATATGCACCAGGAGTATAAGGAACAGAAACCAACTTATGAGAATATCAAAAAGTATATCATGGAGAAGCATGGGGTGAATGTTCATACTGCTTATATAGCAGAAGTAAAACGGGATTGTGAATTGGATATGCGTCCTAATTATAATGTTTCAAAGAAAGAGGCTCCTGAGATAAAATCCTGTACTCCAGAGAAAAGAGAATATATCATGGAGGCACTGAGGTATTATAAGCTGGTGGTGTAGTTTACTAGGTATAGAAAAACAGCATAATATTCAAGAAGGCAGAAGCAGTAGGATTTTTCCTATGATAGCTTCTGCTTTTTTGGGTCATCACCCGCCATGTCTGCTGGGAGGGCAGGAACGGTGTGGAGGCAGAGTTTTTCTTTGAGCGTTTCGTATCCCTGGCGGATAAACACGTCATAGCAGCCAGAGTCCGGATCCTGCCGTATCACCGGAATGTGAAGGTGAAGATCATCAGCGGGATCAACGGGAGAATGACCAACAGCGGCACACAGCACTTCCACGAAGTGGAAACACGGATGCACAAGGAGAAGATGATGGAATACCATACGGTGACCGGGGAATCGAAGATCCATGTGCTGCAGTACTCCGGACACCGTTTTGCCTTAAACGGCAGTCCCATCCATCCAAAGAAAACCCCGCTGATCGGCCAGCGGTACGCAACAATCAAGACGGAGGTGGAAGTGCCTGCGGGAGAGAGCTTTGTTGTGGATAAGATCTGTACCGTGTTTACCGACCGGGATCCCGGAGCCGAGGGGGAAAAGGCATGGGACACCTGCAGCAGAGGCAGGAAAAAGACCCGGGAATATCTGGAAGAGCTGAATAACCGCTGGGAGATCCGTGAGATGCTGCCAAAGATCCGCAGGGCGGCGGAAGGAATATATCTGCCGCCTGTGGGAAAGGATGGCATCCTTCCCCAGTTTGCCGGTTACGGGAAGCTGCAGGAGATGGATCTTAGCTACTACAAGAGCTTTGGAAAAAACGCAGCCGCCGAAATACGGAAGGAACATACCGTTTTGGAGCTTGAGAGATTACGGGTGCATAAACAGGCAGACCTCGTCCTGCTGCTGCAGCTGTTCCCGGAACTTCCGGAAGAAGCCAGTGGGACACAGCGCAGGCAGGTACGGGAGAAAAACTACGAGTTTTATGAAAAACACACGCTCCATGAAGCATCCTACAGCTTTGCCACCCATTCCCTGATGGCAGCTTCCCTGGGAAGAACACAGGAAGCCTATGCGCTGTTCCGTCAGTGCTGCGATGTGGATTTAAGCTCCGATGGAGAGAATGCACCGGCAGGAATCTATGCAGCCTGCATGGGCGGCATCTGGCAGTGTGTGGTAGAGGGCTTCTGCGGGGTACGGATCGAGGAAGATGCCCTGCGGATCGATCCCTGTCTCCCCGAAACGTGGGAAAGCGTGAAATTCCGCATCTGTTACCGGAAAAGCACCTTGGATATCAAGGTAACGAAGAATGCGCTGACCGTCAATAACAGGAGCAGCCACCCGGTACCGCTTAGCTTCCGTGGGGAAGAGGTGTGTCTGGATGGCACCGTGAGCAGGATCTTCCCGCTCCATTCCCCGGAATAAAACAGCATGACAGAACGCAGACAGGAACAACCTGTGCACTCTAAGGAGTGTACAGGTTGTTTTGCTTTGCAACACCGCTCGCACGCAAAGAGTCTGCAGGCGAACTCTTTATTGCTGGAAAAAGGATAGGAATCCGCCATCCGGTATACCATAATGTGGACAGGAAGACCCGGGTAGAACCGGACGGAAGGAGACTGGTGAAAATGACAGAAATCGGAGAAGAGACACTGAAGCAGTACAGGGGATATCTGGCGGATCGGGAAAAAAGCATCGCCACCATTGACAAATATCTGCGGGATATCCGTACCTTCCTGCAGTGGATGGGAGAAAACCGGAGCATTACCAAGGAAAAAGTGATCGCCTACAAGGCATGGCTGCAGGAGCATTACAAAACGAGCAGTGCAAACAGCATGCTGGTAGCCCTGAATGGATTTCTGGACTTTATGGGAGAAACGCAGAGCCGGGTGAAGACGGTAAAGGTACAGAAGCAGATGTTCCGTTCCACAGAAAAGGAAATGAGCAGGGCAGAATACAAAAAGCTGATCGAAAAGGCTTACCGGATGGGACGGGAGCAGACCGCACTCATCATGGAGACCATCGGAGCGACCGGGATCCGGATCAGTGAATTGAAATATATCACCGTAGCCGCTGTGAAAAGCGGGAAAACAGAGGTTTCCTGCAAGGGAAAGAAAAGACAGGTGTATCTGGTGAAAGAGCTGAGGGAGAAGCTGCTCAAATACTGCAGAAAAAAAGGGATCTGTAAGGGAAGTGTGTTCGTCAGCCGCTTCGGGAATCCACTGGACCGCAGTAATATCTGGTCGCAGATGAAAGCCATCGGTGCCGCAGCCGGAATCTGTCCGGATAAGGTATTCCCCCATAACCTCCGCCACCTTTTTGCCAGGGTGTTCTGGGAAAAATGGAAGGATCTCTTTTACCTGGCGGATATATTGGGACACAGTAATGTCAACACGACCAGAATCTATACCATGACCACCGTTAAGAACCATGGAAGACGGATGCAGGTGCTGGGATTAGTAACATAAGCTTACCGATTGGGGCTGAATCAGAGAGGAATCCGATCGGAATCAGAGCAGGTGTGAGAAAAATCGGGGCAGAAATACAAAAATACCACATAATCTGCATTATGTGGTAGGAATCGTATCCAAAAGCTGTGTCTATACATAATGGTATGTTTCCTTACCTGGAAACATTGTCCAAAAGTACCATAATTTCTCTCCGCAATCCATATATACCAAAAATAAATTTGTATGTCAATGATACAATTCGACTTTTTTCGCAAAAAATTGTGCGGAATCTGATACAGAATCCGCAAAGGGTATATTTTCACAATACAATCAGTGTATAAAACATATTTTTAATACGTTTTGCATAAGGCAATCCCTGTCTGCTTCTACCACATAATGCAGATTATGTGGTATTGACTGGAAATATTGCCCGCATACAATTTTGTCCCCAATATACGGCAGCTTGTCTTTGCATGGAGCAGGTCGTTCGCTCAGTGGCAGTCCACAGTACCGGCCCTCCGTCATGAATGATGTGTGTAAAAGAATTGTGTAATAGAATTCTCCCTTAAAATGTTCCCCTTCCCGATTTTTTCGGGGGGGGGCAAACATTTTGTAACGAAATTCAGCACAAAACGAAAGACGTGATGATGCGTATGGAAGGAAAGGAATATCTGAACAGGATCAGCAGAGAAACGGCAATGCAGATTGCCGGCAGAGAGTTGCCCCAGGTAGAAAAGATCCATTTATGGGTTTTTCCTGCTTTTTCCTATGAAGAAGGAATTCCGGTGTACCTTCTGAAAGCGTATGCCGACCTGACTTTTTACGATATCATCCTGGATGCAAGGAATGGAAACATTATCAAAAGGACAGAACGCTGTCTGTAATGAATGAAAATAGATACTTAAGGATAAACCGGAAAGGAAACCAGAATGAGAGAGGAAACCAGAAAAACTGCCAGAGTACAGGCAGGGGAAGAAGCATTGGAGACCGTGAATGAAAAGACCCTGATGGATCAGCTGGATTCGATGAAAACAGCATTCCGTGGTTATGACAAGGAAGCTACCTGTGAGCTGCTGCAGACGCTCATCCGGTCGATGGAGACAGAGAAGAAGGAAGAACACCGTGTCCTGCTCCAGAAGAACCAGAGACTGCTCAACGAAAAGGAAGCACTGACCACGCAGATGGCAGAGCTTCTGATGAAGGTGGACTCCCTGGAATCGGAAAACCAGCGGATGATGGAACAGCAGAATACCATGCAGAAGAAATATGAGGAGCTGGCAGAAAAGCTGAGCAGGATTTCGGAAAATGCCATTGAACGGGAAACCGAGCTTTCCGCCTACCATCTGCGGGAACAGCAGGTGAAGGAACGGGAAGCTGCCCTGTTAAAAATGGAGTCGCAGAAAGAAGCGGAACTGGAGCAGATAAAGAAAGAGTTCCAGGACGGGCTGGAGGCAGAGAGGGCAGAAATCCTTGCGCAGGCAGAAGAGGAAGCGGAAGGGATAAACAATCGGGCAGAGCAGCTTCGGAGGGAGTTACAGGGCTTCCGGCAGATCATCAATGTGATACTGGACTTTGACCCGGAAAACGGGGTGCAGACAGACCCCCTGGAAAGTGCAGGAGTACCGCATGACCGAGCTGGAATTTGAACTGGAGTTTAAGAAACGGAAACTGCAGAAACGGAAACAGCGCAGGATGGAGCTTCTGATCATCGGTGCACACCTAGGCGTGGTGCTTGTACTGCTCTACTTAATGTTTGGCATCGGCATGGTACATGGAAGATCCATGCGCCCCGCTTACCGGGATGGAGACCTGTTTCTGTACCAGAGGCGGCTCTTTCAGGAGCCGGAGTATGGAGATGTGGTGGTCATCCACAGGCAGGACCTGGAACGGGACATTGTAAAGCGCATTGCAGGAAAGCCGGGAGATGTGATCGATCTGGATGAGCTGGGGCACCTGACCAGAAATGGGGAACGGGCAGCGGAAACGGAAATCCTGTTCGGGGAACAGGACAGGGATGACTGGATCACCTTTCCCTATACCGTACCGGAAGGAAGCTATTTCTGTCTGGGGGATAACCGCCCGAGGTCAGAGGACAGCAGAGAGCTTGGAGCATTCCGCAGGCAGGAGATTACCGGAAAGGTTCTCGCACAGTTCCGGCTGTCATCGGTAAAGTGACCATCCGGGAATCTGCCCGGAGCTTTCGTACAAAAGAAAAATACCAACATGAGAAATAAGGAGAACGGCATGGAACTGTTGAAGGAGGATGGCTGTATCGGCGAAAAGGCATTCCATGGGGAAAAGGAATGTTTTTTCCAGCCATTTTACAACGTGGAGAAAAAGAGAATCTGGGGAGCGGAAGCCCTGTTCCGTCTGAAGGATGAAAACGGCAATTACTACAACATGGATCAGCTTGCAGCAAAAGCGGAGGAAGAAGGATGGATCGCCGAGATCGACAGATGGGTGTTCCGGGAAGCCTGCAGAAAGATCCCGGAGCTGAGAGCCTACGGACTTAAGAGGATCAACATCAACTTATCCCCGGAGGTCTGTGAGGTTCCGGAGACCGTAACCAACATCATGCAGATACTCAGAAAGTATGAAGTGTCAAGAAGTGAGGTCTGTATGGAGATCACCGAGATGTGCAAGGTCAGGAATGCAGAGAATTTCAGCTACATGGTGGAACAGCTGAGCAGCCAGGGGATCCGGCTGGCGTTAGATGACTTTGGCAAAGGGGAGAGTAACCTGCTTCGGTTGTCACAGATCCCGATCCAGACACTGAAGCTCGACAAGGAACTGGTCTGGGGAACGGTGGGAAGCAGGATGGCAGAGGATCTGGTTGAAGAGATGATCCGTATTGCACACCGTCATAACATCCAGGTCACGGCAGAAGGAATTGAGACACTGGATCAGGCGAGAACCCTGGCATCCTGGGGATGTGATTACCTGCAGGGGTATCTCATCGCACCGCCTCTCAGCTATGAGAAGCTTCTCACATTCCTTGAGGAAAACGGAAAAAGGAACTTCCTGGAAGAATAAATCAGGATAATAAGGATAAGAAGGAGAAACCGATGAAAAAGGAAAACAATGGATCAAGACCCCTCAGGGAGAAACTGAACAGTTCTGCCGTATCCGAACAGAATGCAGCTGCATCGTCAGAACTGGCAAACCAGGCACAGATTTTAAAAGAACTGACGGAACATTTTCAGGTACGCAAAGGTACCTGTTGATTTTACATAGATTTTAATGAATACGATGCAAAAGGAGAGAACGTATGAAAAAGCGTAAAGGAAAGACGAAACGATGGCTTGCCGGAATCCTGTCGGCAGTGCTGGTAATCGGATCCATCAATATTGTGGATGCTTTAGAAGGAAGTAATGGGGAAAGTGCACTGTATGATGCACCGGAGCTTACCATCACGCAGGGAGCCACAGACTATGATCTGATGAAAGACATTACCTATGACAGCAGCATGTATGAACTGGCTGTAGTGAATGATGGCGGATTTGATGTCAATACCGTGGGAGACTATGAGGTAACCTATTCCCTGACTTCCAAGGATGATGGAACGTTGGAGCCGGGAGATTCGGGGGATGCTTCCAATTCGGATAATGAAAACAAAGACCAGAACAGTGGAGACAATCAGGGAGGGGATAACACCCAGACCGGCGATAACTCTGATAATGCGGGTTCTGATAACGGATCCGACAGTTCCGACAGCAGCAATGGAGGAGACAGTGCGGATGCCGGACAGGGAGATACGGGTTCTGACAGCAGCAATGCAGAAGACAGCATGGATGCCGGACAGGGAGATACGAATTCTGACAGCAGCAATGCAGAAGATACTGCAGATGCGGTCAGCGGAGAGGATGCAGCACAGAGTGAAGAGAATACCGGAGACACCGGTGTACTGGGTGTATCCAGGCCGAGAACGGGTGTAGATATGAGCTATCAGTCAGAGCCCGTGGGTGCGGAAGCCGTTGATGTAACAAAAGGGGATGACACCAATACCGTTGATACGCAGGAAAAGCAGGTCATCACCTTTACAAGAACGGTTCATGTAGTAGCGGCTTCTGAGGACAAAGAACCCGTGTATGTAGCACGGGAACTGGTGCTGACACAAGGAGAAGAAGACTACGACCTGACAGATGAAATTGTTTATGATGATGTAAAATATACACTGGACGTAGTAGAACTTGGTGGTTTCGATATTAACAAGATCGGCTCCTACGAAGTGACCTATTCCCTTACGCCTGTGACAACAGAAGGAACACAGGAAAATGGACAGGATGACACGCAGGAAAATCAGGTCATCACATTTCAGAGAACGGTTACTGTGAAGGCAGCCGTGGAAGAAAACGCTTTGTATGAAGCACCGGATCTCTACTTAGAGTGGGGTCAGGAAGATTATGATCTGACGGAAGGCATTATTTATGATAAAGACCTTTATGAAGTAAAGGTATCTGATCCTGGAGATTTTGATATTTATACTTTAGGAGAATATGAAGTAACCTATGTCCTTGATCGTCTTGGAAAGTCTGCAAAAGCAGAAGATACCCAAACTTCAAAAACGGAAGAAACAACGGCTTCCAATGAGGATACGGATAATGCACAGACTGCCACACTTGAGCTGACGGATGAAAAACAGAGTGTGGATCCTGCAGATGGGGATATTACAAATAGTACGGAAGAAAAATCTTCTGAAGTAAAAACTGCATCGCAGGAAGCAGTCTATTTCACTAGAAATGTAATCGTAGAAGAAGGGGAAGCAGAAATATATGCAATAAATTATGGAGTATCAACATATAGAAATGTGCGGGGAAAATATATTGTAAATCTGGGAACTCCGGTATGGACAGATGATATGCATTCAAAGTTCCAGTTTACAAATGTAAAGATTGATACAGAGGGTGAAGATATCAGCTTGATGACAATCACGTTGTCAAATGGTAAACTACCAGATAATATTTTAAATGATGCAAACATAAAGGATAGTGATGGAAAATCAGCCACATGGATCTTTAAAGATGGAAAATCCAGTCAGGAGATAGAGAAAAAGATCCAGACTATGACATTTGATTATGTGAATGATATGAATGTATATGTATCAATAAACACAAATGAGAATAAAGGATTTGATGCGGATCTTAGTTTAATGAAACTGACAAAGTGGTCAGAGAATGGACATTATTATCTTTACATTGATCAAGGAACATCGTGGACGAGAGCATATCAACAAGCTATGAGTTATAAACTAGGAGGAGAACAGGGATATCTGGCTACGATAACAAGTAAAGAAGAAATAGAATACCTTTTGTCTTTAAATTTGAAACCAACATGGACTGCGGGAACAAGATTAGTAAAGATAGATGAATCATTAATTAATAATGATAAAATAGATATGGTTGTGCCTGGAATATTTACTTATCGAAATAAAAATCATACAGCAGATACAAATGTTTCCCAAACACATTATTATTGGGCTGCGGGACCGGAGTCTGGTAATACGGTGAAGCCCGATTTGTGGGACTTATATGAACCGAATGAAGCAATAGCTCCAGAGGTACCTATAGATAGTACTTTATCTGATGTACAGGAATATGAATCATGTGTAATGGTGATAGCCGAACGACAAACTCTGAATGATATAAAGGAAGGAAATAGAACGGATACTCCAGCACTTCAAGTTACAGGTTTCTTCATCGAATTCGGAGGCTACGCTGATGGCGCCGACCCTGGGCAGCCGGATAACAGTAAAAAAGGTGAAGTCAGCGTAGTAGTAGCACCGATGGATGCGGAGGCATCCATTAACGGTGTGAAATACGCCCCTCTTGCCGATGCACTGGAGCTTGCAAAAGCCGGTGATGAGGTTCAGATCATCAAGGAAAAAGTAACGGAAGTCACAGATGGAAAGCTGAAGAATTCTTCTATTAAGGAAATGAACGGGAACACCGTCCATGCAGATAGCAATGGTACGAACATTGATGTAAGTGATACCGGTGCGATCACACTCCGCAGTGGTGTGGTTACGGTAAGCAACACGGATGCGAATGAACGAAAGATCACGGTGGACGGCTACGTGCTGACATCCACAGCAGATTATACAGTCAAGGCGGTAGATACAAGCAACGATACCACCTTAGGTGACAGCCAGGCGAGTGTCACATTAAAAGCTGTTGGAGATACCTTCACTGCTGTGAAGAATGGTGCAACCTATACCTATACCGCAACGAAGGATAACCAGACCTTTTACCTTGGCGAATACTCCGCTGTATTAAACTGGGAGGAACGTAACGGAGTGGCAGCACTGGCATCAATTGGTTCCCCGGAATTTCCGGCTGAACTGGTGAAACCACAGACACAGCCGAATAATCCCTATCATCAGCTTACCCCTTACACGGTGACCATTAAGCCGAGAGAGGATTATTCCATTGATGTAGATAAGGTGTGTGTATCCATGGGCGTGGATGCACAGGGAGCTCCACAGATGCTGGATGCCTCCGAATTTAATATATCAAAGGACCAGGGTACCGGCAACATCACGGTAACCGTTAAGAAGCCGGTCAATGGCGACCTGATCTATTATGTTGGTAAGGTGAACGGCGGAAGCAGTTCCGGTTCCACCGTAACCCATGACAGGACAACCATTCAGGTGACATCAGCGGCTGGCTCCGCTGTGACGACACCGGAATTTACAGCGACTTATTTTGACGAACAGAAGAGTAAAGACATCACGGTAAGCAGTCAGAACGGCAAAGTGGAAGTATTTAAGAATGTGGAAGTCACATTGAAGTTCCCTGCCATGAACCCATCAGACCCGAACCCTACGGAAGCAGATTTAGGCATCACGGAGGATGAAACCTTTGATATACTTACGAAGCTGGCAGAGACAGGAAGTACCACAGACCTGAAGGCAGGCTTTGATTGGACGGATAAGAGCTATACCTATAAGTTCACTTCCACATCCGCATCTTACGATCTGGAAGCGTCTTATGAAAAGTCTCACGTCGTGCATATCCATGTTTCCGGAGGCTCCATGGATACTAATACGATTCCGGCAGGACGGGAAGCGAACACACAGAGTGCGAGCAATATCCGTATCATTGTCCCGGATCAGACGACGCTTGACAATCTGAAATTTTCACCGGATGGAAGTTTACAGAATCCTTCATTTACAGCAAAATGGCTCTCTCATGATAATACGACAGATCTGGGAGCAGTAAACTTCAGTGAGGACGCAGGAAGCTGGAAGGGCAGTACACTGGCGGTCACACAGCCAAGTTATCTGAACGTAAGCTTTGTTGCAGGTCAGATGCTGACAATCCGTATCAAGGGTGGAACGCTGGATACAGCCTACGGAACGCCTGTGAGAAACTGGATCACCAAGGCAGCTGCTTCCTCCGGATTTGATCATGAATACCAGTTAGTGGTACCGGAAAATGACCAGACCGTACACTTTAAGATCAATGTGGAAGGCAGCAATATATTAAAAAGCATTCTTGCGAACACAAAAGACGTTACTTCAATGGTGGAAGCAGTAAAAGATCAGAATAACAGGATCATTGCTTATACGAATGGGGATGCGGGCAGTACGATCGGGGAGGCAACGACCATTGATGTCACCCTGGTTCCATCGTGTACCGTGACATTCTGGAATAAAGAAGTCAGCCCGGAAAAGAAGCTCGGCACTGAGGTGGTCATGGATGGCGGAAAGCTGGATAAGGCAGCCTATGCGAAAATGGCGGCAGCTGCAGTCCTGCCGGGATACCAGTTTATGGCATGGAAGGATACGGCAGGAAAGGTTTATACCGACCAGACTGTGATCAGTGCGGCTACAGAACTGCATGCGGTATTCCGGGAGAAGGCCAATATTTCCCAGAATGGAAATATCATTGCAGCAAACGATTTCAAGATCCATCTGAATTCGATCAAAAAAGGAGCATTTAATACGTCAGAGGCAGTCAAGCGTGCCAAAGCAGAAGCGTATGATGCAAACGGTAAGGATGTCACAACCCTCATTTCTGTGGAAGGATTGGATGCAGTGCTGAAAGAAGGAACCTTCCCGCTGACTTTCAAGTATGGCGATGCTTCCATAACGGTAAATGTTACAGTGACCAATGCGATCCCTGTTGTGACCGGAAAGACAGCCTATACACTGACCTTTGAAGGTGTGCCGAACGGTGCATCGGAATACAAAGTATATAGCATGTCAGGCGCAGTGGTAGCGGGAGCAAAGATTGAAGAGACCGCAAACGGCATCTACCGGATCACCGGACTTGAAAAGGGAACCGAGTATAAGATTGATGGAGATGTCCTTGGCTCCACAACAGGCAAAACTGCTCTTGTTGATGCAGAAGACATTGCAAAACAGTTTGAAGATAAACAGGGTGATACTAAGACGAATGGGGAAAAGGGCAAAGATGAAAAGGCAGAAAACCCGAATGTCAAGGTAGTAGTAGATGATGATGGCAATTACAAAGTGATTGTCAAGAAGGATATCAACCACAGCGTGGAAATCCCGGATACCTGGGGAGATGTTAAGGTAGACCTGGGTGGCAACAGCATTAATGGTAATGACGCTGATGCTGCGAACAGTGCAAAGCCGGGACTGATTTTTAAGAAAGACAGTGGAAATGATCATCCGGGAACCAATCTGGTGATCACTAACGGAACCATTCAGGGAGGTAACGGATCTGCTGCCCATCCGGATGGTGCAGCCGGTATCGGAACCGCAACACCGGACCGCCCGGCAGATGCAAAGATCACAGTCGGAGCAGACGCAAAAGTCCAGGGTGGAAACGGAGCAGATGCAGGAGACAGTACCGGAGCCGATGCTGCGAATGGCGGTAACGGTGGAGCAGGCATCGAGGGAGAGATCACCCCTACCATAGATGGCGGTACAGTAACCGGCGGAAATGGCGGCAAGGGAGGATCCTCAGACACTGGTGCACCGGGAAATGGTGGAAACGGTGGAGCAGGTATCAAGACCAACCATAAGAATGTGACCGTCAAGGAAGGAACCGTAACCGGCGGCAGTGCCGGAGACGGTGGCAATGTGACCGGGGAAAACAATACAGCTTCCGGAGGCGATGGAGGTAAAGGCGGAGCCGGTATTGACAGCGGCAGAGCCGATATTGTAATCGGACCCGGCAATACGGATGTCCAAGGTGGAGCCGGTGGAAACGGCGGTAACTCCAATAAGGGCAACGGCGGAAACGGCGGCAGCGGCGGATCCGGAGCAGAAGCTGGAAAGATTGATAACGATAGAGGAACCATCGCAGGAGGCAATGGCGGATCCGGTGGTAATTCCAGCAACGGAGGACACAATGGCAATGGCGGCAACGGAGGTTCCGGAACAAAAGGAAACCATACTTCCACGAATGGTGGAACATCCAGTGATGGAAGCAAGGGACAGGATGGTCAGAGCTATGTAGCGGTTCTTTTTGAGAACCGGAACGGAAACAGCCTTAATGCAGGAAAACCTGTCCAGATTGTCCTGAATGGAAAGATTGATCAGGTAACCTTTGATAAAATGCAGCAGGAGGCTGACCAGTCAAAGAAAGATAATGAAGTATTTTTTGCCTGGGTAGATAAAAATGATGACACCAAAGCTTACACAACAGAAACTGAGGTGACAGCCAGTGTGACACTGGTACCTGTGTATCGTGCAGACAGCAATGTGGTTCCCGGACAGGATGGAAATACCATCGCAGCAGATAATTTCTCCATCCGTATCGAGAAAGTAAGCAGCCTGACAGAAACGGAAGCAAAGAAGCTTGCCAATGTCAAGGCATACGATAAGAAGGGCGCAGACATCACTAATACGGTAACGGTAGATCAGGACAAGCTTTCTGCCTTACAGCAGAGCACGGCTGGAATCCATCCGGATGCACTGACCTTCGAGATCCCGGGCAGTGTCAAAGTCAGCGTTACAGTAGAGATCACGGATGATAATCCTGTGATCACTGGAAAGACAGCACATACACTGACTTTCAAGGGAAGAGCAAATGAGACTTATGAGTATCAGGAGCTGGATGCCCAGGGAACCCCGACAGGTAAGGTATTAACCATACTGACGGATGGAGATGGAAAAGCAACCATCACGGGTCTGAAGAAAGCAACACCATATCAGATCAGTCATAAGAAATATGGTTCTGTCAACGGCAAAACAGCCCTCGTGGATGCAAAGGATATCGCAAAGCAGTTCGAGGACAGAGGCGCCGGTGATACAAAAGGCAATAATGCTACGGACAGAACGGAAAAAGCAGAAAACTCCAATGTACAGGTTGTAGTGGATGATGACGGCAACTACAAGGTAATTGTGAAGAAAGACATCGACCACACAGTTGAAATCCCTGATACCTGGGGTGAGGTCAAGATTGACCTTGGCGGACATACCATCACAGGTGACAAGGCAGATGATAATAATGCAGCGAAGCCCGGACTTGATTTTGTGAAGGATGGAAGTATAAATGAACATCCCGGAACAAAGCTGGAGATTGTCAACGGTACGATCAAGGGTGGAGACGGTTCTGCTAAACATCCGGATGGAGCACCCGGTATCGGAGCCGCCGGTAATGCAGCAGATGCCGGACTTATCATCGGAAACGATGCAAAGGTGATCGGTGGCAACGGTGCAGATGGCACAGAAGGCAAAGATGGAGGAAACGGCGGAGCCGGTATCGACGGTAACGGCAAGATCACTCCAACGGTCAATGGAACGGTAACCGGCGGCAACGGCGGTAAAGGCGGAGATTCCGCAACCGGTACTCCTGGTAATGGAGGAAACGGTGGAAACGGAATCAGCGCAGGCGATAAGACCATCACCATCAATCCTAGTGGAACCGTCAAAGGCGGTGATGCAGGAAGCGGCGGAAGCGCAACAGGAGGTAACACGAATCCTGGTGGCAACGGCGGTAACGGCGGTACAGGAACCGAGACCACACAGCCCGGAAAGACCGATAATAACGGTGGAACAACATCGGGTGGAAATGGCGGAGACGGCGGAAACTCCAACAACGGCAACGGTGGAAACGGAGGAAACGGCGGCAGCGGCTCCACAGGGGAAAATAATAACAACGGCGGCACCAGCAGCGGCGGCAACGGCGGAAATGGCGGAGACTCAAACAAGGGTAACGGCGGCTCCGGCGGTAATGGAGGAAGCTCAGGCGAAACCGGAGGCAACGGCGGTAACAACAGCGGCGGCAACGGTGGAAATGGCGGAGATTCCAACAGCGGCAATGGAGGATCCGGCGGAAACGGTGGAGAATCTAACAGCGGCACCGGAGGAAACGGTGGAAATGGTGGTGGCTCCAATAACAGCACCGGAGGCAACGGCGGAAATGGCGGTGGCTCCAACAACGGCACCGGAGGAAACGGCGGAAATGGCGGTAACTCCAACAACGGCAATGGAGGAAACGGCGGAAACGGCGGAGACTCCAACAGCGGAAACAATGGAAACGGTGGCAGTTCCGGCAGTAACGGTAACAGACCCGGTGGAAATGGCGGCGGCTCCAACAATGGCAATGGAGGAAACGGCGGTAACAACGGCGGAGGCAACTCTGGAAATAACTCCGGAAATAACTCCGGAAATAACTCCGGAGACAACGGCGGCAATAACGGTGGTGATAACTCCAATACCAATGGGAATAACAATTCCGGAAGTACAGGTAACACAGGTAATACACCAGATGCAGGTAATACAGCCGGCAATGATTCCGGAAATAATGCCCATAAAGGAAATAAAGGAAACAGTACCGGCAACAGTAATGCCGGGCAGAAGGATCCGGCAGAGGATGACAGCCTGAACGATGCTGCGGATGAAAGCAGCCTGACAGGTGATGCAGATGGCAGCGATGCAGACGGAAGTGATGCAGATGGCATACAGGAAGAGGAGAGCATCCATGCAGACAGCGACAGCGTTGAGAATGGTACGGACAGTGACAGCCATATACCGTTTGGTGAATGTGGTTTCCACTGGATCCCCATTGTATGGCTCCTTGTAATCCTGGGTTATACCGTAGTACGTGTGAAGAAGCTCCGTGATGAGTCAGAAGAAGCCTAAGGAGGAAAACAGACATGGAAAACACGAAACCGAATAAGAAATTATACATTGTAGTGGAAGTCATACTGTTTGCAGTATATATCCTGATAGGTGTCCTGCTGTTCGTCACGGAAAAGCACTGTGCTGCAGACGCATTCATCTTCTGGATCGGACTTGTGATCGCAGCAGTATGTGCAGTAGTGCTGGGAATCCATGAGAACAGAAGGATGTAAGAAGTAAAAAAGAAGAGGTAATTTTAAGAAAACCAAATGGCTGTGATGGCTGTTTGGTTTTCTTGCGTTAAAAAGACCGGAAAGGATCATCGGATATCCCGGGAACCGGTTCGTCCTGAGACAGATCCTTTGTAAGCGCTGAATAACCCACCGTCTTTCCATTCCAGCTAATTCATGCGACAATCATTCTAATCCAAGTGAGTTAAGACATTGGACAAGTTTGGTTCAAAGTGAAGTGTTGCTTGTCCAGTATACTCACACCATTGATGGTATCGATCATCTGCCAGTTCTTCTTACCGACACAGAATCCGCGGATTGCACGTTCTGATGCATTGTTGTCCATCGGAACATCTCCATCGGTCAGGAAAACCCGAAGCAGCACGGTAAAGGTACTGCTTCGGGTTTTTTACTGTTTGGCCTTATATGCTTCGCCCCATGCCCGCATGGAATCCAGAATGGGTTTCAGACTTTTTCCGAGTTCCGTCAGAGAATACTCCACTCTCGGCGGTACTTCGGCGTAGACCTTGCGGTTTACAAGTCCGCTTTCCTCCATTGTCCGGAGCTGGGCGGTCAAGACCTTCTGAGACACATTGCCTACGGACTTTTTCAGTTCGCCGAACCGCTTTGTTCCCGGCATCAGGTCACGCAGGATCAGCACCTTCCACTTATCCCCGATGAGGGTCAGCGTAGTCTCCACGGGACATGCAGGGAGTTCTTTTTTTGCGCTTGTTTCGTTCATTAAAAAAATCTCCATAAAATTTTTCAAGTGCCAAATTGCCGGAAAACCCAGTAATGGTGCAATCGTTTCTTCTTGGTAACTACATATTAGTTTCTATTTGGTAACTACAGCACAATAATGTGCTTACTTCACGAATTGGAGCTACGGTATTATTATAATGCCAGAGGCAAACGAAAGCAAGCCCAATTACCAAGGAGGTTACTCAAAATGAAAAAATTTCTTTCTCTCACGCTGGCTCTTGCCATGCTCGGCACGGCCCTCACCGGCTGCAGCTCCAAGGACGCCGCATCCCTAACATCCGCTGAAAGCACCCAGCAGACGGCGCCTGTCCGGCAGGAACAGAGCCAGGCTGAAAAGGCGCTGGCGCTTATCAACACCTTTGCCACCGGCGATACAGACACCGCCCGCAGCCTGCTATCTGATGGCTACATCCAGCACAATCTGGCATACGGCACCGGTGCCGGTGAGCAGGTCGCCTTTGACATCTTCCGCTTTGACGAGAATGGCAAGATCGCCGAGCATTGGGACGTGATGGAGACCATCGCAGATCAGTCCACCTGGCAGAATCAGAACGGCAAGTTCTGATCGTTACCCGGAGGTAACCATACCACAATATTGTGCGTACTTCACAAGCCGTACAAATCGCATTACAATCAAAACATCAAGAGAAAACAACAAATTTTTGGAGGTATTTATCATGAATAAAGTCGTAGAATTTCTGAATGCCAACCCTGTACAGTATCTGGCTACCGTTGGTCGTGACGGTAAGGCAAAGTGCCGCCCGTTTATGTTCGCCGGCGAACTGGACGGCAAGCTGTGGTTCTGCACCAACAACACTAAGGACGTCTACAAGGATATGCAGGCAAACCCGGAGATCGAGATTTCCGTTTCAAGCCCGGAGTATGCATGGATCCGCCTGCACGGCAAGGCTGTGTTTGAGAACAACATGGCTGCCAAGGAAATGTGCATCCAGAACCCCATCGTGAAAGGTCAGTACGGCGAGGCTGCCAACCCCATCTTTGAGGTGTTCTATCTGGATAATGCCCACGGCGTTATCGCTGACTTCTCCGGAAACCCTCCCTACGAGTTCTAAGGAAATAAGACAGAATATTGCAATCTTTGAGGCGGGGGGGGGGCAACTCCCCACCGGCGGTAAAGTCCGCAAGCCGAAAGGCATGATACGGTGAGATTCCGTAACCGACGGTATAGTCCGGATGAAAGAAGATAGAAGAATGCCCGATAGTCTATCACAGCCATCGGGCATTACACGATCCCGGCAATACCCGCAGTGCATTAGAGGTGTTCTGCCTGTATGAAGCGGATGGCGAGTATTTTGACATCAGTGACCCGGCACACATCGTCCGGGACAGCTTCACCATTGGAAGAGAAGCACAGGAAGCACCGGGCTACTATGTGGGGGAAGGCTGCATCGGCTGCATATAGTGGTTCAGTTGTGCTATTCCGTCTGTCCCCAGAAGTGTATCGACATCACAAAGAAGCCGGTAGTTATCGACCAACACCATTGCTTGCATTGCGGGCAATGTGCGAAAATTTGCCCCAAACAGGTTATCGAAAAGAGGGTTTGACTATGAACCATAGGGAAAAAAGACAGTTTCTCATTCAGGCACTTTTGAAAGAACGCCCAGAATATCGGGATATGAGGATTCCAACAGAGCCGGAGAGCCAGCGCCAGCTTTTGCGGGGACTGATGAATATTCGTGCGCCCCGGCGTATGGATGCGGAGGTTCTGAAAACTCAGGACGAATATCTGCAAGCTGAAACCGCCGCAAAGGGCATTACCGATCTTGACGACCTGACGCCTGTTCAGCCGGGGCTGTATTTCTGGCAGGGGGATATTACAACGCTTCGGTGTGACGCCATCGTCAATGCGGCAAACTCCGGCATGACCGGCTGTTATATCCCGAACCACCGCTGCATCGACAACGCCATTCATACCTATGCGGGTGTGGAGCTGCGGCTTGCCTGTGCGGAGCTGATGGGGCAGCAGGGCTATCCCGAGCCCACCGGACAGGCAAAGATCACCCCTGCATTCAATCTGCCCTGCAAATATGTCCTGCACACGGTTGGGCCGATCATTGAAGGGGGTGTGACACGGCGTGACCGGGAGCTGTTGGCCTCCTGCTACCGCTCCTGCTTGGAGCTGGCGGCGGAAAGTAGTCTGGAAAGTGTGGCGTTCTGCTGTATTTCTACAGGAGAGTTTCATTTTCCCAACGAGCAGGCGGCGCAAATCGCCGTGGAAACCGTGAAACAGTTTATGAATAGAAATACCGGTGTAAAGAAGGTGATCTTCAATGTTTTCAAGGATTTGGACAAAGCCATATACGAAAAGCTGCTCCGAGCAGATTGAGCGATTGAAAGCTACATTGCAGGACTGTGACGCCGTGGTGATCGGTGCCGGAGCCGGTCTTTCCACCTCAGCCGGATTTGTTTCCACCGGCGAACGGTTTGAAAAATACTTTTCCGACTTTGCGGCAAAGTACGGCATCAAGGATATGTATTCCGGCGGCTTTTATCCCTTTGCCATGCCGGAGGAGCATTGGAGCTATTGGAGCCGATACATCTATATCAACCGCTATATGGATGCCCCCAAACCGGTCTACGATGACCTTTTGAAGCTGGTGTCTGACAAGGATTATTTCGTTATCACGACCAACGTGGATCACTGTTTTCAGAAAGCAGGCTTTGATAAAAAGCGGCTGTTTTACACGCAGGGCGATTACGGCCTGTTCCAGTGCAGTGAGCCGTGCTGTCAGGAAACCTTTGATAACGAAGCCGCGATTCGTGAAATGGTCAAGCGGCAGCAGAATATGAAAGTACCGACAGAACTTTTACCCGTCTGCCCTCACTGCGGCAAGCCCATGACCATGAATCTCCGCTGCGATGATACCTTTGTGGAGGACGAAGGCTGGCACAAGGCAGCGGAGCGGTACGAAAATTTTCTCCGCACTCGAAGTGAGCAGAAAATTCTCTTTCTGGAGCTGGGTGTCGGCTACAACACCCCAACCATAGTGAAGTACAGTTTCTGGCGCATGGCTCATGACTGGAAAGATGCCACTTATGCCTGTCTCAATTATGGAGAGGCGTATGCGCCTGACGAAATCAGAAAGAAGTCCATTTGTATCAATGGAGATATTGGAGAAATCCTGTCTCAGATTTAAGAAAAGTCAATATTGTTCTTAACGTGGGCGTTTCACTTTAACCAGTGGATGCCCTTTTTTTCATACCCATTTTCAAAGGAAAGGAGGTCTTGTAATGGCTGTATTCAGAGTTGAAAAAACGAAAGACTTTACCTCATGTGCAACCATCACCTGCGGAATATGCATCCTATGCTATATCGCGCTCTCCGAATAAACATCAAGATTTTGAAAATAATAAAGTGAAAATTCCGATGTTTGTATTGAAAACATGTCACGAATAGTATATAATATTCGTGACATCATGAAAGGAGGGCACAGCTGTGGACAATGGATATATGCAGGAAATACGAGCGCGAATTCTTGCTGCTGAGGATGGTGCAGTTTTTGTTGCTCCTGATTTTGCAGATATTGCGGACACCGCAACAATTCGCCAAGGATTGAAGCGGCTTTACCAATCTGGCATTATCCGCAGAATTATCAGAGGCGTCTACGAAAAGCCAAAGTACAGCAAACTGCTGGATGAATATGTAGCGGCCGACCCGGATGCAGTTGCCAAAGCATTGGCGCGGTGTTACCACTGGACCATTGCCCCGTGCGGAAATACGGCCCTGAACCTGTTGGGTCTCTCTACACAGGTAACAGCGGTCTGGTCCTACATCAGCGACGGTCCGTATAAGACCTATGAATGGAATTCCACAAAGCTGGAATTTAAGCATAGGACCAACAAAGAAATCACGGGTCTGTCTTACATGACGAGTCTGGTGATCCAGGCGCTGAAAACTCTGGGAAGGACCAACGTGACGCCGGAGATCATACAGACGCTTTCTGAAAAGCTGTCCGAGGCTGAAAAGCAAGCCTGTCTGAAAGAGGCAACGGAATCCACGGATTGGGTTTATGATACGATACGAAAAATGTGTGGAGGTGACACACAATGAGGAATGTAGCACGATTGCCGGAAAGTGACCGGCGCGAACTGTTCCGAAATACCGCCGATAAAATGGGCTTGAATGATGCCATCGTAGAAAAAGATTTTTGGGTATGCTTTACGCTGGATTATCTGTTCCACCGCTGCCCGTGGAAAGAGACTATTACCTTCAAAGGCGGCACCAGTCTTTCCAAGGCATTCAATCTGATCAGCCGCTTTTCCGAAGATATTGATCTGATTCTGGATTGGCGGGTGCTGGGATACGGTAAGGACGAGCCATGGGAAAAACGTTCCAACACCAAACAGGATACGTTCAACAAAGAAGCCAATGCTCGGGCAGAGGTTTTTCTTGCGGAGCAGTTTTGTCCCACCATTCGGGCAGAACTTTCTCAGGAGCTTGGCTGTGAGGCGAATATTTACATAGACGAAAAGGACAAACAGACAGTTATCTTTGCCTATCCGCACCTGTTTACAAATCCCGCTACCTTGCAGGTTATTCGTTTGGAGATCGGTGCGCTGGCCGCTTGGACGCCCGCAAAAATCGCTCGGATCGAGCCCTATGCCGCAACCTATTACCCAAAAGTATTTGTGCAAAAGGACACGGCCATTCTGACTGTTGCGCCGGAGCGGACTTTCTGGGAGAAGGCAACGATTCTGCACCATGAAGCCAACAGACCCGAGAGTTCGGAAATGCCGCAGCGTTATTCCCGGCACTACTATGATCTGTACCGTATGTCCATGACACCTGTGAAAGAAGCTGCCTTTGCCCGGGTGGAATTGCTGAAGACAGTGGTGGACTTCAAGATGAAGTTTTATCCGAGAGCCTGGGCAAAGTATCAGGAAGCTATTCCCGGCACCTTGAAGCTTGTTCCCCCGGAGTATCGCTTTGCAGCATTGGCCGCAGATTACGAAGCAATGAAGGATATGCTCTATGGTGATGTGCCGACCTTTGAGACTGTCATGAGCGCAGTCAGCGAATTAGAAAAAGAAATCAACGCACTGTAACAACCTAATATTATAAAGCCACCGGCTAAGCCGATGGTCTTGACTCGTGAGCCCGGCAGGTAGAAGAAACGTTGTCACTGATAAGGATTTGACCAGAGACGGTAAAAGGAAGTATAATTGGACTGAGAGAAAACAACAGGAGTGACAATATGGTAAAAAATCAAGTACATTCATCTCAGTCAGGAACCTTTGACATCAGTGCGGCAATGCTTCATATCATCGCCATGACATTTATGCTGATGGATCATCTCTGGGCTACGCTCCTTCCGGCTCAGGACTGGCTGACCTGCGTAGGAAGGCTCGCGTTTCCAATCTTTGCATTTATGGCAGTGGAAGGATATTTTCACACGCACAGCTTTAAAAAGTACATTCTCCGGCTGCTGCTGTTTGCGGTGCTGTCGGAGATCCCCTTTGATCTGATGTATGGCGGAACCTGGTTCTATCCGTTTCATCAGAATGTGATCTGGACGCTGTTGATAGGACTCTCCGGAATCCATTTGATGGAAAAAACTCGAAAAAAACAGAAGCTTACGATCTTTCTTCCGACGGCGGTTCTGGTCGTGCTGGTTGGAAGTGCACTTGGGACGGTAGGAATGGCAGATTACTATGGTGCCGGTGTATTGACACTGTTTATTTTTTACTTTTTCCGGGGAAGAAAATGGTGGTGTTTTGCCGGACAGATTCTGGCGCTCTATTGGGTCAATGTAGAGCTGCTGGGAGGTCTGATGTACCCCATCCGGCTTTTTGGGATGGACTTTGAACTCTGCCAGCAGGGACTTGCATTGCTTTCACTGCTTCTGATCTGGTTGTATCGTGGACGGCAGGGCTGCCATACGAAAGTCTTCCAGTATAGCTGTTATGCGTTTTATCCGGTCCATATGCTGATTCTTGCATTGGTGCTGAATTATGTAAATCGATAATGATAAGATCTGCGGCTGCAGGGAATACGACCCTGCAGCCATTTGAAATCTTGTGGCACATATAAAAAAGAGCGGTAGGATTGTTTCTTTTATTTTAAATATTCATCCATCCACTTAATGATCTCCGTCATCCGGTCGATCCTGTTTTCCGGCTTTCCGCCTCTGGACAGCTCATGGTTTTCCCCGTGGAACAGGCAGAGCTTTGCCGGGCAGCCGTTCCGCTTGATGGCGCTGAACATGGCGAGTCCTTCCGCCATATAGCATCGGTAGTCCTCATCGGAGTGGATAAAGAGTGTCGGTGTCTTGCAGTTCGGCGCAAACTGGAGTGGGGACTGCTTCCAGAGAAGTTCCACGTCGGTCCTCGTGTTGGCTCCCTGGTTGTTTAAGATGAAGGTGTGTCCGATATCGGAGTTGTGCTCAAAGGATACCCAGTTGGAGATGGAACGCTGGGAAGCGGCGGCATGGAACCGGTCTGTATGTCCGATGATCCAGTTTGTCATGAATCCGCCGTAGGAGCCGCCTGCGACACCGAGATGTTCCGGATCGATCATCGGGTACCGCTTCAGAACTTCATCCGTGAAATCCATCAGGTTCTGATAGTCCACAGTTCCGTAGATTCCGTTGATATTTCCAAAATCCGTGCCCCGTCCGTCAGATCCTCTCGGATTGCAGAAGAACACGAAATATCCGCGGTTTGCCCACATCTGCATCTCATGATAGTAGACGTCTGAATAAACGGTTCTAGGACCGCCGTGGATATTTAAGATGCCGGGATAGGACTTTCCTTCCTCGAAACCTGCCGGTTTTAAGACCCATCCGTGGATCTCGTAGCCGTCGCTGGCGGTGAAAGAGAACGCCTCCGGTGTCTGTACGTCATATTCGTCGGTGAGCCAGTCATTCATGTGGGTCACCTGCTCGCCGTCTACAAAGAGTTCCGCAATGTGGAGTCCGTGGAATTCCATGGAGGCGATGTGTCCGCCTGCGAGATCGAAGCTGTCGCAGGAGCTTCCTGCCGTCAGCGGCCCGGAGACGGTGCCGCCCCGGGAGATCTTATAGAGATGGGAAAAATCTCCCACGGTGGAAATATAGTAAAATTCTCCGTCCACAGCCTTAAACGTCTGTCCTGCGCCGAATCTGGAATCGGAGCCTACGGAGGAGCCGCCGATGGAGGACTCATAAGGATGGATCAGCTTCATGGATCCATCCGCGAGATCCATATGGTAGAAGTCACAGTATTTCGTCGTATCTTTATAGGAGTCATCCGTTGCCGCAATGAGTGCAGTCTTTTCGTCTAAGAGGGAGACAACTCCGGTGCGCATGGAATCCGGCGCGATCAAGGTTTTCGTCTCTCCGGTGGAGAGGTTATAGAGATAAACGCCCGGACGGATCCCCATGACACTCTGTTTCCACGGATATGCCTTGTAGAGCAGGAGGTTTCCAAGGACAGAATACTGGGAGCAGTCGGTCCATTCGTCCGCTACGTAAGTGAGGTTACCGGATCCCATATCATAGATGGCGTAACGGTTCCTCTTCGCGTTCGTGTATCCCTGACCATTGCCCCAGAACGGAAGTTCGTCGAAGACCTCGTAGGATTTCTTTCTCGTATCCTTATAATTGTCATGGCGGATCGTCAGGAGGTAACGCCTGTCCGGGAGAAGACGGATCCCTGTGACGGAAGCCGGAACCGATGCGCGGCATGAGGCTTCGCCGCCGGACGGAGAGATTTCATAAAAGAAAGAAGTGCCGTTTTCTTTTTCCTTTTTAAGGGCCGCAGTCCGGGCCGCAGTAAAGATCAGCGTATTTTCCGCAGTCCAGGACCAGATCTTCGCGTCACCGGCGCAGGTGACACGGGAGACAGTCTTCTTCCCGAGATCATACAGGTACAGGTCAGACAGATAGCCATTGGTCTCCCGGTCCGGTACGGATACCGTGAAGGCGATCTTCGTTCCATCGGGTGAGAAATGTGGGTTGCTCAAAAAACGGAACTTCAGGAATGTGTCGATCTCAATCTTCTTCATCGTCATGTCCTCCATAATTAGTATTTTGTAACAGGAAATCCGAGGAATTCCCTATTATACAAACAGGCACTAATGTGCCAATGATGCGCACTTGCGCAAAAATGCAGGTCAGATGCATCCATCCACAGAATCTGCCGGGCTGACCCCGGAAGATCATAGGCCGGAAGGCACTGGATCGCTATGAAATGAGTATAAATACTCAGAGTGGAATGTGTCAAGGAAAAGTGGAGCAGGGGTATCCGGAAAAAGCGCTTGCCATATCAGAAAAATGATGTTAGAATATTTTAGACTATGTATAATGCGCACGAAAAGATCCTTGGGACTGGTGCACGAGAGATAAAAAAGAGCGAGATGCGAAGAGAAAGGAAGCTGAACCGATGTCAGGACATAATAAATTTTCCAACATCAAACATAAGAAAGAGAAGAACGACGCAGCAAAGGGTAAGATCTTTACCGTAATCGGAAGAGAGATCGCTGTCGCAGTTAAAGAGGGCGGCGCTGATCCGGCTAACAACAGCAAACTGCGTGATGTGATCGCAAAAGCGAAAGCAAACAACATGCCGAACGATACCATCGACCGCGGTATCAAGAAAGCAGCCGGTGACTTAAACTCCGTAAACTACGAAAACTTAACATATGAGGGATACGGTCCGAGCGGTGTTGCAATCATCGTTGACACACTGACTGACAACAAGAACCGTACCGCAGCAAACGTAAGAAGCGCCTTCACAAAGGGCGGCGGAAACGTAGGCGCACAGGGAAGCGTTTCCTTCATGTTCGACCGCAAGGGCCAGATCGTGATCGACAAAGAAGAGTGTGATATGGATGCCGACGAACTCATGATGGCTGCACTCGATGCAGGCGCTGAGGATTTCTCCGAGGAGGAGGACAGCTACGAGGTTATCACAGATCCGGACAACTTCAGTGCAGTCCGCGAGGCTCTCGAGAAAGCCGGAATCCCGATGGTAGAGGCTGATATTACTATGATCCCGCAGAACTGGGTAGAACTTACTGACGAGGAAGCGATCAAGAAGATGCAGAGAATCCTTGATCTCCTTGACGAGGATGATGACGTACAGGCTGTATACCACAACTGGGATGAATAAAAAATCGTGATTGTGTATGTTGTGATCCCCTTTCACCAGAATTGTACTGATGAGAGGGGATTTCTTCATGTAACAGGAAAATCGGAGAGCGTGGAACTCTCCGGAGACAGGAGGGAGGAGTCCGTTATGACGGATATGAAGAAAAATATAAAAAGGACAGCAGTGCTTTCTTTGGTGCTGGTCCTGATGTTCGCGACAACCGTATTTGGCGCGGAGCAGACGGAAGAGTATGTGCCGGCGGTCTATGCGACGTTCTGGGCGCTCGTTCCGCCGGTCGTGGCGATCGGGCTGGCGCTTATCACAAAAGAGGTATACAGTTCCCTGTTCATCGGTGTTCTCATGGGTGGAATCCTGTATTCCGGTTTCAGCTTTGAGGGAACGATCACCCATATCTTTGAGGACGGAATGATAAACGTTCTCTCTGACAGCTACAATGTGGGAATCCTGATCTTCCTTGTGATCCTTGGAACGATGGTGTGCCTGATGAACCGGGCTGGCGGGTCAGCAGCATTCGGCCAGTTTGCGGCGGATCACATTAAGGGACGCGTGGGCGCGGAGCTTGCGACGATCCTGTTGGGCTGTCTGATCTTTATCGATGATTATTTTAACTGCCTGACCGTGGGAAGCGTGATGCGCCCTGTGACAGACAAATTTAAAGTCTCAAGAGCAAAGCTCGCGTACCTGATTGACGCGACGGCAGCTCCGATCTGCATTATCGCACCGATCTCTTCCTGGGCGGCCGCGGTTACCGGATTTGTTGAGGGCGAGGACGGATTTTCTATCTTCGTGCGGGCGATCCCATACAACTTTTACGCGATCCTGACGATCGTGATGATGATCGGAATGGTACTTTTACGGACAGAATTCGGTTCTATGAAATTTCATGAGAAGAATGCGCTCAAGGGGGACCTTTATACCACGCCGGGACGTCCGTATGACACGGAGAAACAGCCGGAGGTCTCTGTCAGGGGAACCGTTCTGGATCTTCTGATCCCGATCATATCCCTGATCATCTGCTGCATGGTCGGCATGCTCTATACGGGGGGATTTTTCTCAGGAGAGGATTTTGTGACAGCCTTCTCCCAGAGTGACGCGTCCCTGGGACTTACGATGGGAAGCTTTTTCGGACTTTTGATCACCATCGGTCTCTATCAGGTACGCCGGGTCCTGAAATTCTCTGAGTGCATGGCCTGCATTCCGGAAGGTTTTAAGTCCATGGTCCCGGCGATCATGATCCTGTCCTTCGCATGGACACTGAAGGCGATGACGGACAGCCTCGGCGCAGATGTCTATGTGGCGACGGTGGTTGCGTCCAGCGCCCGTTCCCTCTTAAATTTCCTCCCGGCGATCATTTTCGTTGTGGGGTGCTTTCTGGCTTTCGCGACGGGAACCTCCTGGGGTACCTTCGGAATCCTGATCCCGATCGTTGTTGCTGTATTTGAGAACAGCAACCCTGACCTCATGATCATCTCGATCTCTGCCTGCATGGCAGGAGCTGTCTGCGGTGACCACTGTTCTCCAATCTCCGACACGACGATCATGGCATCCGCCGGAGCCCAGTGTGAACATGTAAACCATGTGACGACCCAGCTTCCGTATGCGGTCACGGCGGCGGCTGTGTCCTTCGTCTCCTACATTATCGCGGGCTTCGTACAGTCCGCATGGATTGCCCTGCCGATCGCCATTGCGCTTATGGTGGCCACAATGTTCGTGATCCGCGCAGTGAATGGAGTGCTGAAGGAAGAGGCGTGAGTTCCATACGGTCACTGAACGTGCCGGATGGATTCGGTTTTGTGTAATAGGAAATTCCGAGGAATTCCCTATTACACAAAAGGCACTAACGTGCCAATGATGCGCACTCGCGCGAAGATGTAGATTGTCGCAAGCGACCGCACGAGGCGCGAGAATGTGCCAAGGCCCATTCTTTTTTATAAAAAATTGAAAGGACCTGCGGAATCTGCGGGTCCTTTTCCTTTTCTGTATGTTTCTGACGATATTTTCCGGTTGCTTTTTTGCCGGTTTCTGGTATAATAGTTTCTGTTCCCGGGGTATGGCGTAGCTTGGTAGCGCGCTCGGCTGGGGGCCGAGAGGTCGCAGGTTCAAATCCTGTTGCCCCGATTTTTGATGAGCAGGAGCTGGAATGAACCAGCCCCTGCTTTTGCTTTACCGGTACAGCCAAAAGTTGCAAACAGAAACGGGAATTGCTATAATGAGAACAGTATAATGCCCTGCGGTCCCAATCCGTCGGGGATGAGAAACGGAAAGGTCAGATCACATATGAAACCAATCATTCTTTTATACCATCTGCCGGAAGGCGAGAGACTTGCGAAGATCAAGAGGGCGCTGTTCCCGCTTGGAATGAAGCTGCGGGCTGTGAAAAAGGAAGAGTATCTGGAACCGGTGGGATATCTTGCCGGGGTGAAGGAACTCGTGCCCTGTGGGGAGGTCTATACAGGAGATGACTTTGAAAAAGAGATGATGGTGATGGCGGGACTCACCTCGAAGCAGGTGGACACAGTGATCCTTGCGCTGAGAAAGACTGGGGCCGGACGGATCGACTACAAGGCAGTCCTTACGCCGACGAACCAGAGCTGGAACGCGCTGACATTATACGGGGAGCTTGCGAAGGAACACGCGAAAATGAACCGGTAGATCACAGATCACCGGGATCCGGAAAGGCTGACGATGAACCTGACTGTTTGACAGACCATAAAATGGAATGGAGGGATCGGTCCATGAGAGATGAGAAGAAACAGCAAAAAGAAGCTCTGAAGGAAGAAATGCTGAGACTCGGGAACCTTCAGCGGGAATGCAAAGAGGAAAAGATTCCTGTCTATATCACCTTTGACGGTTACGACGGTGCCGGAAAGGGCGTGCAGATCGGGCGGCTCATGCAGGCGCTGGATCCGAGAGGCTTTGACGTTTACACCGGAGATAAGGATACCGAGGAGGAAGCGCTCCGTCCGTTCCTCTGGCGGTTTGCGGTCCATGCCCCGGCGGATGGGCGGATCACGATCTATGACACAAGCTGGTACCGGAGGGTTCAGGCGGACCGGTTCGAGGGAAAGCTGAATGAAAAGAAAGCAGATGCCGCGTTTGAGGATATCTGCGCGTTTGAGAGATGCCTGGTGGACGGCGGAACCGTTCTCATCAAATTTTTTCTGGATATTTCCGAGAAGGAACAGGAAAAACGGTTTAAAAAACTTCTGGAATCAAAGGATACCGCGTGGCGCGTCACAGAGAAAGAACTTGCGAGAAATGCCCATTACGGAAAATATAAGAAGCTCAGCGATGAGATGATCAGGAGAACGGATACGCCTTACGCGCCCTGGTACGTGATCGACGCGAAGGAAAAGAGCGGGACGGCTCTGATGGTCATAAAGACGGTGGCAGATGTTCTGGAAAAGGCGCTTGAGAAAAAACGGGCGGGAAAAGAGGCGGAGATCTTTGAAAAACCGGTTCCGCCTGACAGATATGAAAAAGGGATCCTTGCAAAAGCGGACCTGACAAAGCGCCTTGAGGAGGCGGAATACCGGAAAAAACTGGACAAGCTCCAGAAAAGACTGGAAGTGCTCCACGGAGAACTCTACCGTCTGCGGATCCCGGTGATCCTTGGCTTTGAGGGCTGGGATGCCGCCGGAAAGGGAGGAGCGATCAAACGTCTGACGAGCCATCTTGATCCCCGCGGATATAAGGTCTGTCCGACAGCATCCCCGAACGACGTGGAAAAATCCCATCACTATCTCTGGCGATTCTGGAATCATGTGCCGAAGGCAGGACACATCGCGATCTTTGACCGCACCTGGTACGGAAGAGTCATGGTGGAGCGGATCGAGGGCTTCTGTTCCGAGGAGGACTGGCACCATGCATATCGGGAGATCAACGAGATGGAAGCACATTTTGTGCACTCCGGAGCTCTTGTTTTAAAATTCTGGCTCCAGATCGACAAGGACGAGCAGGAGCGGCGGTTCAATGACCGGATGAAGAACCCGGAAAAACGGTGGAAGATCACGGACGAGGACTGGAGAAACAGGGAAAAGTGGGATGCTTACGTGCTTGCTGTGAACGAAATGCTGGAAAAAACTTCTACAAAGGATGCCCCCTGGATCGTTGTGGAAGGAAATTCCAAGTGGTATGCGCGAATCAAGGTCCTTGAAACTGTGGCGGATGCCATGGAAAAAAAGATAAAAGAAGTGGAAAAGAACAGAAAAAGATGAGCAAAGTAGTGATTATAGGCGGCGGGGCAGCGGGAATGGCTGCTGCCATCGGCGCCGCGGAGTGCGGACATGATGTCTCCGTTTATGAGAAAAATGAGAAGCTTGGAAAAAAGATCTATATCACGGGAAAAGGACGCTGCAACCTGACAAACGGCTGTGATACGGAGGACCTGTTCAGAAATATGGTCTCCAACGGCAAGTTCCTCTACAGTGCCATCTATGGATTCACAAACTTTGATATCGTGGATCTTGTGGAGGCAAACGGCTGCCCGGTGAAGGAAGAACGGGGAGCGAGAATGTTCCCGGTATCGGACCATGCTTCCGATGTGACGGGGGCCTTAGAGCGGAAGATGAAATCTCTGGGCGTAAAGATCTTCTTAAATGAACCGGTCAGGGATATCGTGATCAGGGACGAGAAGGCGGCAGGGATCATTCTGGAAAAGTCTGGAAAGAGTGTGGATGCCGATGTGGTGGTGATCGCCACAGGCGGACTTTCCTACCCGTCAACAGGTTCCACGGGGGACGGGTACCGTTTTGCAAAAGAGGCGGGCCACACGGTGACACCTCTGTCACCGGCACTTGTTCCGTTTGTATGCGCAGAAGATGATGTGAAAGAACTTCAGGGACTCTCCTTAAGAAACATCGAGGTGACTGTCTGGAACGGAAAGAAAGTGCTCTGGAAAGAGTTCGGCGAGATGCTGTTTACGCATTTTGGCGTCAGTGGACCTGTCGTTTTGAGTGCCAGCAGCTATGCGGCGAAGATCATCAAAAAAACGCCGCTCAGAATGGATATCGACCTGAAACCGGCACTCTCAAAAGAGCAGCTGGATGCGAGAATCCTGCGGGATTTCGATGAGGCGAAAAATAAGCAGTTTAAGAACTCCTTAAATCACCTCTTCCCGGCAAAGCTGATCCCGGTGATGATAAAGAGGAGCGGCATCGATCCGGAAAAACAGGTCAATGAGGTGACTGCGGAGGAGAGAAAACGTCTGGTGGATCTCACAAAAGCATTTTCCGTGACACTCACAGGCCTCCGCGGGTACAATGAGGCGATCGTGACGCAGGGCGGAGTGAACGTGAAGGAAGTGAATCCGTCCACTATGGAATCGAAGAAGCTGCAGGGTCTCTATTTTGCGGGCGAGGTTCTGGATCTGGACGGTGTGACCGGCGGATTCAACCTGCAGATCGCCTGGTCGACCGGAATGCTGGCAGGCAGAAGTGTATAGAGCACCGGATCTGAGAAGAAGCTTTGAACCCGTATGGCTGTAAAGATATAGAACCATCACGAATAAATAAAAAATCTTGGAATAAACTAAGGGGAGAATAACATGTCTTTTAATGTAGCGATAGACGGACCGGCAGGAGCCGGAAAGAGCACCGTGGCAAAGTCTGTGGCAGCTCTGAAAAATTTTATCTATGTGGATACCGGAGCGATGTACCGGGCAATGGCGTTATATTTTCTGCGCCAGGGAATCGATAAGACCGACGAGAACGCCATCAACGCGGTACTTGACAAGGTGGAGATCACGATCCGCTACGAGAACGGTGCGCAGCAGGTGATCTTAAACGGCGAGAATGTATCCGGGCTGATCCGCACCGAGGAGGTCGGAAACATGGCTTCAGCCACATCCGTCTACAAGAAGGTCCGTGAGAAACTCGTGGAACTCCAGAAAGACCTGGCAAAGAAGGCGGACGTGATCATGGACGGCCGCGACATCGGAACCTGTGTCCTGCCGGATGCCGATGTGAAGGTATATCTGACCGCAAGCTCCGCGGTCCGGGCGAAACGCCGCTATCATGAGCTTAAGGAGAAAGGAACAGCCTGCGATCTCGATGAGATCGAGAAGGACATCATCGAGCGGGATTACCGGGATATGCACCGGGAGAATTCCCCGTTGAAACAGGCGGATGACGCCGTACTCCTTGACAGCTCCGACATGACGTTAAAAGAGGTCGTGGACACGATCACAGCGATGATCGATAAGAAGCAGGGTGCGTAAGATGGAAGTAACAGTTGCAAAGACAGCAGGCTTCTGCTTTGGTGTGAAGCGTGCCGTGGAAAAAGTATATGATCAGATCGGCAGGACGGAAAAAAGAATCTACACCTACGGTCCAATTATCCATAATGAGCAGGTCGTGGGAGATCTCAGGGAAAAGGGTGTGGAGGTCATCGACTCTTTAGAAGAATTGAAGACGATCCGGAACGCTGTTGTTGTGATCCGTTCCCACGGTGTCGGAAAAAATGTCTACGAGATCTTGAAGGAAAACGATGTGGAGATCGTGGATGCCACATGTCCCTATGTGAAAAAGATCCACCGGATCGTCGAAAAACAGTCAGCAGAAGGAAGAAAAGTTCTGATCATAGGCAGTGAGGACCATCCGGAGGTGCAGGGCATCAAGGGATGGGGAGATGAGCGGACAGTGGTCATCGAGGACATGGATGATTTTCTTAAGCTGCAGCTTCCGGAAAATGAGAAGCTTTGTATTGTATCCCAGACGACATTTAATTACAAGAAATTTCAAGATATAGTTGAAAAAATTTCTAAAACGAGGTATGATATAACTGTTTTAAATACGATTTGCAATGCAACACAGGAAAGACAAGTGGAAGCGATGAGGATAGCCTCACAGGTGGACGTGATGCTGGTTATCGGCGGGAAACACAGCTCGAATACCCAGAAGCTATACGATATCTGCCGGAAGGAATGTAAAAACACCTATTACATCCAGACTCTGGGCGACTTTAATCCTGAATGTATTAGTTCTGTGCGCAGTGTAGGTATTACGGCCGGGGCGTCAACCCCAAACAATATTATCGAGGAGGTTCATACTAAATGTCAGAGTTAAGTTTTGAACAAATGTTAGAAGAATCATTAAAAACAATACGTACAGGAGAGGTTGTCACCGGTAAGGTCATTGACGTAAAAGAAGACGAAATCGTTTTAAATATTGGTTACAAGTCTGATGGCATCATTACCCGCAGTGAATATACAAACGAGTCCAACGTAGACTTAAGAGATCTTGTACATGTTGGTGACGAGATGGAAGCCAAAGTCGTAAAGGTGAACGACGGTGAAGGCCAGGTCGCTCTTTCCTACAAGAGACTGGCTGCAGACAGAGGAAATAAGAGACTTGAGGAGGCATTTGAGAACCACGAGGTTCTTACAGCAAAGGTTTCCCAGGTTCTTGACGGCGGTTTAAGTGTGATCGTGGACGAAGCTAGAATCTTTATCCCGGCAAGCCTTGTATCTGACGTATATGAGAAAGATTTATCCAAATATGCTGATAAAGAGATCGAATTCGTAATCACAGAATTCAATCCGAGAAGAAGAAGAGTCATCGGCGACCGCAAGCAGCTTATCGTTGCTAAGAAGGCTGAGATGCAGAAAGCACTCTTCGAGAAGATCCATGTAGGTGATAAGGTAGAAGGAACTGTTAAGAACGTAACTGATTTCGGTGCATTCATTGATCTCGGCGGCGCTGACGGTTTACTCCACATCTCCGAGATGTCCTGGGGCAGAATCGAGAATCCGAAGAAGGTCTTCAAGGTTGGCGATAAGGTAACAGCTCTCATCAAAGACATCAATGGTGAGAAGATTGCCCTCTCTATGAAGTTCCCGGAGACAAATCCGTGGGCTGACGCTGCTGAGAAGTACGCAGTAGGCAACGTAGTTACAGGTAAGGTAGCTCGTATGACTGACTTCGGCGCATTCGTTGAGCTTGAGCCGGGCGTAGACGCTCTGCTTCACGTATCCCAGATCTCCAGAGAGCACGTTGCTAAGCCGGCTGATGTACTTTCCATCGGTCAGGAGATCACTGCTAAGATCGTTGATTTCAACGAGGCAGACAGAAAGATCAGCTTAAGCATGAAGGCTCTTGAGGCTGATAACGCACAGGAGCAGACAGAGGAGTAATCCGAAGGTGATGCTTAAATAAGAAATTTCGAGGACATCGTTCTATACGGGCGGTGTCCTTTTTTGTGTAATAGAAAATTCTTCAGAATTCCCTGTTACACAAAAACACGAACGTACCAGAGTACGTTCATATTTATAAACAGTGAGTCAAATTTCATGCCTGCGTGGGTCTCCGACATTGTCATGCGTCGGTTATTTTCCGGCGACGATCGAAACGGATTTTAGAGGCCGCGAAGTCTGCCACAGAAATGCCGCAAATTATGCCCGCACTACAAAAATGCGTAAGGGATTTGTAATTGAAATCATAGTGTAATCTCAAGGTTTGTATGTTAAGATAACCGTACAAAAGCAAAAGACGGCGGAAGAACCTGAAAAGTTACTGTACACGGGCAGTGTCAGTAACCCCGAAAAATCAGGATGGCCGCAAATCGGTATTTGCAGGAGACTGCTATAAAACAATGCAGTCCGGCAAAGACCGATACAAGAGAACAGGAGGAATTTTATTATGACGAAAAATATGAAAAGAATGACAGCACTTGCCTGTGCGGCCATGATGATTGCATCTATGGGGATCACCGGATGCGGCAAGGCGGATGGACAGACAAAGGAGGAGACAAAAACAACAGCCGTTGAGACTCCTGCAGGAACGGAGACATCTGCGACTACGGAAAACGAGGCGGGAAAACTTCCGGACGGTACCGGTCAGGAAAGTGGAGCGGCAGACACGGAGTCTGCGAGTGAGTCTGATCCGATGATGGGAACGATCGTTTCTGTGGAAGATGGACAGCTTATGATGCATCGCCAGGATAATGGATTTGATGAGGACGTTGTAATTACGATCGCAGAGGATACGAAGGTTCTGGATGCAGAGAATGGTTATCCGGTGGAACTCGGTGATCTGAAAGAAGGAAATACCATCAGCGCTTATGTAGACGAGGCAATGACGTTGAGCCTTCCGCCGATCACAAATGGTCTGCTGATCTTAGTACAGGCAGAGGGATATGATTTCCCGAGATACACGAAGGTAAAGGAATTGATGGCTGCAAATACAGAAGGTGAGCGGATCCTCACAGCCGAGAAGGGGATCAATTACATGATTACCGCTGAAACAAGACTTCTTCCATATCTGACAAGAAATATTGTCTCCGAGGAAGACCTTACAGAAGGAACCGAGATCCTGATCTGGAACGAGGAGAACGGAAATAAAGCAGAAAAGATCGTCGTGTTCCAGGGTGAGAACGGATATGCAAAATAAATAATGGGATCTTAAGAGAAACCGATCTGTATGAAAGTATTGGACAGCGGGTATACTCTCCATATGGAAGGAGCGTGAGCCTGTGTCGAAGAAAAAAAGAGAACCGGTGGATCCGGAGCACTTAAAGCCGGAGGATCGGATGAAATTCGAGATTGCGAAGGAGCTGGGGCTGGCGGACAAGGTAATCGCCGGTGGCTGGCGGTGTCTTACCGCAAAAGAGAGCGGCAGGATCGGCGGTCTTGTGACAAAAAAGAAGAGAGAAATGTCCGCAAAAACGCAGGACAAGGAGAATTCAGGGGAAAACTGCCATTGAAACAATGGCGGTTTTCTTTTATAATTAGGGGAGAGAGAGGCAGCAGTTCAACGCTATGGAAAAATCAGATCTTGGAAGGGAATCAATTATGAATATATCGCTTATTTGTTTTACGAGAGACGGATTTGAGACGATGAAGCGGATCAATGACACCCTTTCCGGAGCTTCTGAAGCTTTCGCGAATGCGTCCTGTCCGGAACATCGTGATAGGAGCGCAAAGACCGAGGACAGATCCTGTGAGGGGGGTACTCTGTATCAGTCTCTGTGGATCGCCGGGCGGTACGCGCTCCAGCTTGCGGCGACGGATGCCGGAGTGCCTTATCAGGCAGTGCCGGAGGGCGGACTTTCGGAGTGGACGAAGGAGGCTTTTCTGCGGGACGATGCTCTTATTTTTGTGGGTGCCTGTGGGATCGCGGTGCGCTCCATTGCGCCATATGTGCGGGATAAATTTCAGGACCCTGCGGTGGTCTGTGTGGATGAGGCGGGACAGTTCGTGATCCCGCTTCTCTCCGGACATGTGGGCGGAGCGAACCGGCTGGCGGAAATGGTGGCTTCCGGGATCGGCGCAGTGCCGGTGGTGACGACGGCGACGGATGTGGAGAAGAAATTTGCGGTGGACATGTTCGCAAAGGATCATGGATTTGTGATCACGGACCGGAGACTTGCGAAGGAGATTTCGGCTGATATTCTTGCGGGTGAGCCGGTGGGAGTGTTCACGGATTTCGGATTTTCAGCGTGGAAAAAGATTCCGGAGGGACTTTTTGAGGATCGGATCTGTAAGCGGAATCTCTGGATTACGGTGTCCGGAAAAGAAAAGAAAGGGATTCCGGCGAACCGTGTCCTGCGCCTGATCCCACGGTGTGTGGCGCTTGGGATCGGCTGTAAACGCGGGACACCTGTGGAGAAGATCCGGACCGCAGTGGAAAGCGCGATGGAGCGGAACGGGATCGATCTGCGAAGCGTCTTTGCAGTGGCGAGCATCGACATCAAGAAACAGGAGCAGGGACTCATCGAATTCGCGAAGGAACTTCAGGTGCCGTTTCTGACATTTTCCAGTGAGGAGTTAAACGGACAGCCGGGAGATTTCCCGGAGTCGGAATTTGTGCAAAAGACCACGGGAACCGGAAATGTCTGCGAGCGGTCCGCAGTGGCTGTGTGCAGGCTGGGCGTGAGAGCTTCCGAGTGCAGGATCCTGATCCATAAGGAAGCGGAGGACGGCGTGACGGTGGCCGCAGCGTATTATATGATCGGAAAGTCCGGAGAAAAATGCGGATCGGGAAGAAAAATTGAGAGGATAGAGTAGAAAAAATATGATGATCCTGATAAATGGGGGAAGCTCCAGCGGAAAGTCCGCATTTGCGGAGACCCTGATCGAAGAACAGGAAAAGAAAGAAGAGGTGATGGCGGAATCCACCGGAAAATCGATGCGCGGCGGCGCCCGGAAAACGGATATGCGCCATCAGCCGTCCTGTTACCTTGCAACCATGATCGCCTGGGACGAGGAGTGCAGGGAGCGGATCCGAAAACACCGCAAAATGCGGGAAAAAAAGAATTTTATGACCATCGAGTGCCCTGTGGACCTTTTGAAGGCGGAGGTCCCTGCCAGGAGCCGGTGTCTGTTAGAGTGTGTTTCCAACCTTGCGGCGAACGAGATGTACCGCCGGGACATGGAAGATCCGGAGAATGGCGCGATGGAACGGATATTGGAAGGAATCAGGATGATCAGAAAAAATGCGGACTTTCTGGTAGTCGTGACAAATGATGTGTCCGGGGATCAGGGGCCGTACTCGGAGGAGACGGAAGAGTATCGGAAGTTGTTGGGCAGAATCAACTGTGCGTTGGCAGGGGAGGCGGATGAAGTGTACGAGGTGATCTGCGGTGAGCCGGTGATGGTGAAGAAAAAGAAGAGGGAAGATACGGAAGTGGAAGAGAGAAGAACGGATCGATCTGTGGATCGTCAGAGAGGGATCAGGCTTTTTGTAGGAGGCGCGTATCAGGGAAAATCAAACCTTGCGATGCGTGAGGCGGTGACGGAAGAAAACCGCTTCACTCTTGTGGCAGACGGCGAACAGTCACCATTGGAAGACGCGTTTGATTCGGAGGCTATTCTGAATCTTCATATCTATATTCGAAGGCTGATAGACGCAGTACTGGGTGAGTATGACGGGAAGAGAGAGGGTGACAGAGTGTTCTGCGACAGTATCCGCAGTGAAATAAATGAGAGAACTGAAGCTGTGAGGGATCCGGCTGAAAGAACATCTGCCGGAGAAACAAAGATGGTGAGAGAGCAGACGAAAGAAACGGAAAATATCGAGATCCGGATCGAAGAGGTCATGTACCGGTATCTGGATATGATCCTTAAGAGGAATCCCAACGCAGTCATTACCTGCGACGAGATCGGCTGCGGAATCGTTCCCATCGATAAAACAGACCGCCTGTGGCGGGAGATGAGCGGGGACGCCTGCCAGTATCTGGCGGCGCGGGCGGCGAAGGTATGCCACGTTGTTTGCGGGATCCCGATGGTTTTAAAGGGCGGTGAGACATGATGGAGTACGGACACGGCGGTGATACCTACCGGAACCGGAATGTGGAGCTGGATTTCTCGGTCAACGTAAATCCCTTGGGAATGCCGAATTTTGTCTGGGAGGCAGCCCAGAGGAGCATTGCTTTCTGTACAGGATATCCGGACAGCTCCTGTGAAAACCTGCGGGGACGGCTGTCAGAGATTACCGGTGTCCCGGAGGATCAGATGATCTTCGGAAACGGGGCTGCGGAATTGATCTTCCGGCTGGTACAGGAGGTACGGCCGAAAAAGGCAGTGATCCCTGCGCCATCTTTCGCGGAGTATGAAACGGCGTTGAGATCCTGTGGGACAGAAATCGCTTTTTTCTATTTAAAAGAGGCGGAATCTTTTTTCTTAAACATATCGGAATTCCTGGATTTTTTGAGAGCAGAGCAGCCGGAGATCATATTTTTATGCACTCCGGCGAATCCCACAGGGGCCATGATCCGGCAGGCAGATCTTTCAAAAATCTTAGACTACTGCAGGAAACATGGGATCCTGCTGGTTCTGGACGAATGCTTTGTGGAATTCCTTGATGAGGAGCGAAGCTGCGGCTGTATCTGCGAATTTCTCGACTGGGAGACCGAAAGACCGGAACATGGCGGAAGCTTATTTCTTCTCCGGGCATTCACAAAGACATATGCCATGGCGGGACTGCGGCTGGGGTATGGATTCTGTACGAGCAGGGAGCTTTTAGAACGGATGGAGGAGAACTGGCAGCCCTGGAGTGTTTCGATCCCGGCGCAGGAGGCGGGATATGCGGCACTTTCGGAAGAACGGATACCTTTTCTGAAAAAGATGCGGGAGACGGTGGCGAAAGAACGGCAGTATCTTTCTGACGGATTGACGAAAGCGGGATTCACGGTATTCCACTCGGACGCGAATTTCCTCCTGTTTAAGGATTTCAAGACCGGTCAGGAATCCTGGCTGTACGAATATTTTCTGGAACGGGGGATCCTAATCCGGTCATGCAGGAATTACAGACTGCTTGACAAACGATTTTACAGGATCTGCGTCCGCTCCCATGAAGAAAACCGGGAATTCCTGGAGATATTAAAGGATTACATGTAGATCATCCGGATGGAAAACGCAGCTGTTGGAAGAAAACGAAAGATACGTTGGAAAATGACAGAAGGAAAAAGAAATTTTCTGTATGTTTATAAGCAAAAATAATATAAAATCGCAAAAAAATTATATGAATTGCCTGTTGCTAAAATTCGACAAAGCTGTTATACTCTACAGTAATAACTGGAACTGACGTTATGACGGTTTTTAGTTATATTTTTTTTAAACATAATAAAACAGAAGAAAGAGAGGGAACCATAAAATGGGTAAGATCATTGGTGATGGTATTACATTTGATGATGTGCTCCTTGTACCTGCATATTCTGAAGTAATCCCAAATCAGGTTGATGTTTCAACACACCTGACAAAGAAAGTCAAACTCAATATTCCATTTATGAGTGCCGGCATGGATACCGTTACTGAGCACCGCATGGCGATCGCGATGGCGCGACAGGGCGGAATCGGTATCATTCACAAAAACATGTCGATCGAGGCGCAGGCTGAAGAGGTAGATAAGGTAAAACGTTCTGAAAACGGAGTAATCACAGACCCATTTTATTTGTCCCCGGAACATACATTAAAAGATGCAGATGAGCTGATGGCAAAATTCCGCATTTCCGGTGTTCCGATCACTGAGGGTAAAAAGCTCGTCGGAATCATCACAAACCGTGATCTGAAATTTGAGGAAGATTATTCCAAGAAGATCAAAGAGTGCATGACTTCCGAGCATCTAGTTACAGCTAAAGAAGGCGTAACTATGGAAGAAGCAAAGCGCATTCTTGCAAAGGCAAGAGTCGAGAAGCTTCCGATCGTCGATGAAAACTTTAACTTAAAAGGACTCATTACGATCAAAGATATCGAGAAACAGATCAAGTATCCGAACTCCGCAAAGGATGACCACGGAAGACTTCTCTGCGGTGCTGCAATCGGAATCACAGCAAATGTTCTTGAGAGAACGGAAGCCCTTGTAAATGCAAAGGTCGATGTTGTTGTTCTCGACTCTGCGCACGGACATTCCGCGAACGTTATCAACTGCGTAAAGATGATCAAGGAGAAATTCCCGGATCTTCAGGTAATTGCAGGTAATGTTGCAACGGGTGAGGCTACAAGAGCCCTGATCGAGGCCGGCGTTGACGCTGTCAAGGTTGGTATCGGACCGGGATCGATCTGTACGACACGTGTCGTTGCAGGTATCGGTGTTCCGCAGATTACTGCGGTTATGGACTGCTATGCAGTTGCGAAGGAGTACGGTATTCCGATCATCGCCGACGGCGGTATCAAGTATTCCGGAGATGTTACAAAGGCTCTCGCAGCCGGCGGTAATGTCTGCATGATGGGATCCATGTTCGCGGGCTGCGATGAGAGCCCGGGAGACTTCGAACTTTATCAGGGAAGAAAATATAAAGTTTACCGTGGAATGGGATCCATTTCCGCTATGGAGAACGGCAGTAAGGACCGTTACTTCCAGTCGAACGCGAAGAAGCTTGTTCCGGAAGGCGTTGAAGGACGTGTCGCTTACAAGGGATTCGTTGAGGATACCGTATTCCAGATGCTGGGCGGTCTTCGTGCCGGTATGGGATATTGCGGTGCTCATGATATCAAAGAGCTTCAGGAGAACAGTCATTTTGTTAAGATCTCCGCAGCCGCACTCCGCGAGAGCCATCCGCATGATATCCACATCACAAAAGAGGCTCCGAACTACAGCGTAGACGAATAATTTTAATCCCGAGAGGGCAGCAAAGGGCTGTGCAGGCGGCGGAAACGCTGTTCCCTGCACAGCCTTTTTTCGGACTGTGTGTATTTAGAAATAAGGGACCAGATGGAAAATTTTATGAAGATGCTTTCGACCCAGGCGATCCTGCTCGTGTACATGGCGGTGGGATTTTACTGCAGAAAGCGTGGAATTATTGAAAAAAAGATGCAGGGAAAGCTCACGGATTTTGTTCTCAGGATCACGCTGCCCTGTATGATCTTTAACTCCTTCAGCATGCATATCACATTGGACATGTTAAAACAGGCGACCCTGTGTCTCGGAGTGGCGTTTTTTATCTGCTTCGCGGCATGGCTCGGTGGAAAAGTTGTCTACAACATGTATCCGAAGGAGAAAAAATCCGTCTTACAGTATGCCACACTCGTCAATAACGCGGCGTTTTTGGGGCTGCCGATCGTGAAGGCGGTGCTCGGCGAGGCGGGAATGTTCTTAGCGTCGATCTTTATTATCCCGAACCGTATCTTTATGTGGACGGCGGGAGTATCGATTTTCACGGCGGAGGCGGATAAAAAGGCGGCGTTTAAGAAGGTTATGCTGAATCCGTGCGTGATCGTGATCTTTATCGGACTTTTCAGAAGCTTCACAGACTTTACTCTGCCGGAATTTCTGGCAAAGTCTATCACAGGACTTGGAAACTGTACAACTCCGCTGTCCATGGTCCTGATCGGGACGATGATGACGGAACTGACATTGGCGTCCTTTAAGGACTGGAGTGCTGTGTACCTGGCGTTTATGCGCCTTGTGGCACTGCCATTTCTGGCGCTCTTTATCATGCGCCTGTTAAATGCAGATCCGATTATGACAGGGTGCGCGGTGATTCTTACAGCGATGCCTGCGGGAAGCACGACGGCGCTTCTGGCGGAGAAATATGGATCGGATCCGGTGTATGCGTCGAAATGTCTGCTTACCAATACACTGTTCTCTCTGATCACGATTCCGATCATGACATTATTTATATGATATCAGGGTCAAAAGGTCTGAAGTCCGACGCAAGCTTGCTTGCAGTAGTATAGGTTTACCTGGGGTTCCAGGAGAAAGGGAAAACGGCTGAATTATAAGGAAAAGCCGGAATAAAAGAAGTTTTATGAGTATTTTAAATGTAGAACACTTAAGCCATGGTTTCGGAGACCGGGCTATCTTTACGGACGTTTCTTTCCGCCTGTTAAAGGGGGAACATATCGGTCTCATCGGAGCAAACGGTGAGGGAAAGTCCACATTTATGAATATCATCACCGGAAAGATGATGCCGGATGAGGGAAAGGTCGAGTGGTCAAAAAATGTCCGTGTGGGCTACTTAGACCAGCATACCGTGCTTGAGAAGGGTATGACGATCCGCGACGTGCTTAAGAGTGCCTTTTCCTTCCTCTTTGAGATGGAGGAGAAGATGAACGACATCTGCGCGAAGATGGGAGACGCCTCTGAGGAAGAGATGAACGCCATGATGGAGGAGCTGGGAACGATCCAGGATCTTCTGATGGCACATGATTTCTACATTATCGACTCCAAGGTGGAGGAGATCGGACGCGCCTTCGGCCTCGACGAAATCGGTCTTGACAAGGACGTTGACGAACTCTCCGGCGGACAGAGAACGAAGGTCCTTCTCGGAAAACTTCTTCTTGAAAAGCCGGATATCCTGCTCCTCGACGAGCCGACAAACTACCTGGATGTACAGCATATCGAGTGGCTGAAACGGTACCTTCAGGACTATGAGAACGCCTTTATCCTGATCTCCCACGATATCCCGTTTTTAAACAGCGTGGTAAATCTGATCTACCATATGGAGAACCAGAAGCTTGACCGTTATGTGGGTGACTATGACCGGTTCATGGAAGTCTACGAGATGAAAAAGAGCCAGTTAGAGGCGGCTTACAACCGCCAGCAGGCGGAGATTGCGAAGCTCCAGGATTTCGTTGCGAGAAACAAGGCCCGTGTTGCGACGAGAAACATGGCGATGTCGAGACAGAAGAAGCTGGACAAAATGGAGGTCATCGAGCTTGCAAAGGAAAAACCGAAGCCGGAGTTCCATTTCCTGAATGCAAGGGCAACCGGAAAACTGATCTTTGAGACGAGGGATCTTGTGATCGGTTATGATGAACCACTTTCAAAACCGCTTAATTTCCTCATGGAGCGCGGTGAGAAGATCGCGGTCATCGGTGCGAATGGTATCGGTAAAACTACCTTTTTAAAGAGCATTCAGGGGTTGATCCCGGCGATCTCCGGAACCGTTGAGGTCGGTGACTATCAGTTCCCGGGTTACTTCGAGCAGGAGATGGCACCGGGAAATACGACGACCTGTATCGAGGAGATCTGGAAGGAGTTTCCGTCCTACACCCAGTACGAAGTCCGCTCTGCCCTTGCAAAGTGCGGCCTGACTACAAAGAATATCGAGAGCCAGGTCCGCGTCCTCTCCGGTGGTGAGCAGGCGAAGGTCCGCCTCTGCAAGCTTATGAACCGGGAGACCAACGTTCTGCTTCTCGACGAGCCGACGAACCATCTGGATGTGGATGCGAAGGACGAGCTTAAGAGAGCACTTTCGGAGTACAAAGGAGCAGTCCTCCTCATCTGCCACGAGCCGGAGTTCTATGACGGACTGGTGTCAAAGGTTTGGGATCTCAGTAAGTGGTCGTTAAAGATTTGATATGTTTACAATTGAAGAAATCCGTGCCCTGCATAACGAAATCTGCAGGACACGGATTTTTTGTGCAATAAGAAATTCCGAGGAATTCCCCATTGCACAAAAGGCACATTCTTTTTTAAGACGATTCATCGCTGGCTTTTCTCTGTATGCGGCAGCCGTCCCCGCAGAAACCGCTTTTTGATCTCCGGCCACGAAAACGGGATCAGCGGATAGATATAGCTCTTTCCGGCGATGGTGCGGTTGAATACGATGGAGCAGACGGCGATAGCGGTGCCGAGGATGAATCCCCAGACGTTTAAGAGTGAGGTCAGGATCAGCAGGATCACACGCATGAATTTTAATGCGTAACCCATCTCGAAGCTTGCCTGAGAGTAATTGGCTATGGTGACAAACGCCATGTAGAGCATGGTTTCGGAATTGAACCAGCCGGATTTTACAGAATATTCGCCGAGAACAATACCGGCGATAACGCTTAAGGGCGTCGTCAGCATGCTCGGCGTATTGACTGCGGCGAGACGCAGGCCGTCAATGGCAAATTCCAGGATCAAAAGCTGGAAGATCAGGGGAACGTACATGTCATCTGCCAGTTTGATAAATTCCAGCCAGCCTGGGATCCAGTTCTGGTTCTGCATAAAGAGAAGCCACACCGGGGTCAGAAACAGGGTGAGGAAGGAGACTGTCATCCTGGAGAGACGCAGGTAGGTTCCGGTCACCGGCGGGAAGTAGTAGTCATCTGCCTCCTCGATAATATCGAAGACTGAGGACGGCAGGATCATGCAGGCGGGGGAATTGTCAACAAGGATGACGATGTTTCCCTCCAGAATAGACGCCGCAGCCGTGTCCGGACGTTCAGAAAAACGGAATTTTGGGAACGGGTTGAACCATTTGTGGGGAAAGATACATTCTGCCAGACTTTCCTGATTCATAGTCAGAGCATCTACATGCAGATTTTCGATGCGGTCCTTGATCTTATTTAGCAGGTCCTCGTCCACACGACGTTTCATGTAGCAGATCGCAATGTCTGTGTGGGAGCTTTCTCCGGTCTGCATGATCTCCACCGTGAGATTCACGTCCCGGATCCGGCGGCGGATCAGGGCGGTATTGAAGATCATGGTTTCCACGAAGCCATCCCGGGAGCCTCGGAGCACCTTGTCTTTTTCGGGCTCCGAGACCCCGCGGGCCGGGTAAGTACGACAGTCGATGAGGATTGCCCGGTCATACCCGTCGATTAAAAGACAGGAGAGGCCGGAGAGGAGCTGTGTAAAGATATTTTTATCATCGGTCTCCACGGTGGTCTCGCCGTAATGGACGTACTGCTTTGCGAAATCATGGGCAGATGATGGGAACGAGTCCGGTTTTACGGAGGCGAAATCCTGCATCAGGCGCAGAAGGATCTCGTCCTTTGTGAAGCCGTCAATGAAGTACAGGCAGGCTTTTTTGTCCGCAATAGTGAGAGTGTGGTAGACGATATCGAAGTTTTTTTGGACATCCAGGATCTCGTGAAAGCGGGAGATGTTCTGATCGAAATTGGATGAAATGTTCATGGATATCATGTCCTTTCAAGAGTTATGATGATGTAGAGTGTTGCAAGCGACCGCGCTCGGTGCGAGAATGTGCCAAGGTACATTTCTTTTAAAAAGCAGACCCAGTGATCAATAATCGAAAGGGGCAGTCATGAGTCACGTGAAGGGGGAGTGATTCCTTCAGACGATATTTTGCAGATATTATTTCAAAAAAACATGAAATTATACGGGACATACCTGCGGCCTGCAAACCGCCGAAAATGCGTACTGTATACAAAGTCCCAATTCCACTGGGCAGAACCACCATAGAATAGATTGTTTTTTTGTAAAAACAACGAATCTGCTTTTCCTCAGCGGACATTTGTGCGAAAGATAGTAAATATATACAATAAAATTGTGCAAATTTAACTATATTTACCATAGCATTTCCGGTAATATTTTGTTATACTGCATAAGCATTGAAATTGAAGGGGTATCAATTTCGAGGAACTGTATAATGCAAGGAAATTGTACGTGAATGAAAGGCTGTGCTCAGTGGGGGAGCACAGCCTTTCGCCGTTTAAGCGCTGCCCGTATGCAGTTCAGCGAATGTGAGTGCTTATGCAGGCAAGAGTGCAGCGCACACATATTTGCCAGACTGACGCATGGTCGGACTATTCATGAAATATTTCTTAAACAGATGAAAATCCATAGCCCTTTTCAGAAAAAAAGTGTATAATAAAAAGTAATCATTCAGCCATACGGAAATTTTCAAAACAATAGAAAGCCCGTTTATGACTGAATTGTTGTATAACGGCATATATTCCAAAACTGACTGAAATTCTGCGCTGCAGCGCGGCTATCAAAGTCGGAATGTAATAAGGAGAGCAAAATGAAAGACGGATTTATCCGGGTGGCGGCGGCCACCCCAGATTTAAAGGTTGCAGATCCTGTGTTTAACCGGGAACAGACCTGGAAGATGATGCAGGAGGCAGCATCCCGGGATGTAAAGATCCTGGTGTTCCCGGAGCTCGGTCTCACCGGATACACCTGCAGCGACCTGTTTCTGCAGGACACCCTGATCGATCAGGCGAAGGAAGAACTCTTATGGCTCTTAGACGCATCAAAGGATATGGATATGCTGACCTTCATCGGACTTCCGTGGATGAAGGACGGAAAACTCTACAACGTAGCGGCTGCCATCAAGGATGGCGAGCTTTTAGGCCTTGTTCCGAAGAGACATCTTCCGAACTATTCTGAATTCTATGAGCTACGCCATTTCAACCCGGGTCCGGTAAAACCGGATGTGGTAGAGTGGGGAGAGAGCCTGATCCCGTTTGGAAGCAAGATCCTGTTCCGCTGCACGAATATCCCGGAACTCATAGTCGCCGCAGAACTCTGCGAGGACGTATGGACGATGGATCCACCGAGCGTCTCCCACGCGAAAGCCGGAGCTACCGTGATCGCAAACTGCTCCGCCAGCGATGAGACCACAGGAAAAGCGGGATACCGTGAGACATTGATCGCCGGACAGTCTGCCCGCCTCGTATGTGCGTACATCTATGCCAATGCCGGAGAGGGCGAGTCCACCCAGGACCTCGTCTTCGGCGGACATGATATCATTGCCGAGAACGGAAATATCCTTGCGGAATCCGAGCGTTTCAAAAACGGCATGATCACGGCGGACATCGATCTTTACAGACTTAAAAACGAGAGAAGAAGAATGACCACATGTCAGCCGGGTGCGGAGACTGAGGACTATGATTACATGGACTTCACCTTAAATAAAACGGAGCTCACATTAAAACGCTATGTCGATCCGGCACCTTTCGTTCCGTCAAACGAGAAAGAGAGAACCGCCCGCTGTGAGGAGATCTTAACGATCCAGGCCATGGGCTTAAAGAAACGTCTCGCCCACACCGGTGCCAAGAGCGCAGTTGTAGGAATCTCCGGCGGACTCGACTCCACCCTGGCACTTCTTGTCACAGCGAGAGCCTTCGATATGCTGGGCATTCCGAGAGAAAATATTCTCTCCGTCACGATGCCGTGCTTCGGAACTACGGACAGAACCTACAACAACGCAGTCACACTCACAAAGAAGCTGGGCGCGACGTTAAAAGAAGTAAATATCAGAAAAGCAGTTTCCACCCACTTCGAGGATATCGGACATGATCCGGCGATCCATGATGTGACTTACGAGAACTCCCAGGCAAGATACCGCACCCTGATCCTCATGGACCTTGCAAACAAGACGAACGGCATGGTAATCGGAACAGGAGATATGTCTGAGCTGGCTCTTGGCTGGGCGACCTACAACGGCGACCACATGTCCATGTACGGCGTGAACGCGTCTGTTCCGAAGACGCTTGTCCGTCATCTTGTCCGCTACTACGCGGATACCTGCGGCGACAAGGCTCTGGCAGATGTACTCAACGATGTTCTCGATACCCCGGTGAGCCCGGAGCTTCTGCCGCCGGAGGACGGAAAGATCTCCCAGAAGACGGAGGACCTGGTCGGACCTTACGAGCTTCACGATTTCTTCCTCTATTATATTCTCCGTTACGGTTATCATCCGGCGAAGATCTACCGCCTGGCGAAGATCGCTTTCGCGGGAGTTTACGAGGACAAGGTGATCTACAAGTGGTTAAATACCTTCTACCGCCGGTTCTTCGCACAGCAGTTCAAGCGTTCCTGCCTGCCGGACGGCCCGAAGGTCGGATCTGTTGCGGTTTCTCCGAGAGGTGATCTCAGAATGCCGAGCGACGCAGCGAGACGGATCTGGATGGATGAAGTGGAGAAACTTGACCCGGAGGAAGGGAGATGATCACAAGCACAAAAAATGACCAGGTAAAAGCGGTCATTGAATTAAAGAAAAAAGCGAGAGCGAGAAATGAGCAGGGACTTTTCGTCGTCGAGGGAGTGCGGATGGCCGCTGAGCTCCCGAAGGATCAGGTTAAAAGTATCTATGTTTCTGAAACTTTCGCGAAAAATCCGGAGAATGCCGCAATTCTTGCGGAGTACCCGGGATACGAACTTGTCAGCGACTCTGTGTTTGCGGTGATGTCCGACACGCAGACGCCCCAGGGTGTGCTGGCACTTGTCAGACAGTTTTCCTACGGAATGGACGAGCTCTTAAAGAGTGACCGTCCAGCTCATCTGATGGTGCTGGAAAATCTTCAGGATCCAGGAAACCTGGGAACGATCCTGAGAGCCGGAGAGGGCGCGGGGATCACGGGACTCATTATGAGCCGTGATACTGTGGATATCTACAACCCGAAGGTGATCCGTTCCACCATGGGATCCGTATTCCGTGTCCCGTTCTTCTACACGGACGATCTGGAGCAGACCGTTCTGGATCTGAAAGCGCGGGGGATCCGGGTATTTGCGGCCCATCTCGCGGGAAAGAATAATTACGAGCAGGAAGATTATACTGGTAATACGGCGTTCCTGATCGGAAATGAGGGAAACGGGCTGACGGAAAAGCTTTCCAACATGGCAGACACCTGGGTGAAGATCCCCATGGCCGGAAAGGTGGAGTCGTTAAATGCCGCCATCGCTGCATCGATCCTGATGTTTGAGACGGCAAGACAGCGGCGCGCATAAAGGAGTGATTTTATGGATATGATCGGATGGCTGGTGGCCTTTGTAATTCTGATCGGAATCGAGGCGGCGACCATGGCGCTTACGACGATCTGGTTTGCGGGCGGGGCTGTGTTCGCGTTTTTTGCTGCGGTACTGGAATTTTCCGTGCAGACGCAGCTTGTGGTGTTCCTGATCGTATCGTTTGTCCTTCTTCTCTTTACAAGACCGCTCGCTATCCGGTTCGTCAACCGGGAGACCGTGAAGACGAATGTGGACGGGCTGATCGGAAGAAAGGCAAAAGTGATCAAAAAAATCGACAACAATGAGCCGTCCGGAGCCGCTGTCATCGACGGCCAGGAGTGGACGGCGAGATCCGCGGATGAAGCGGTGACGATCCCGGTGGGGACCCATGTGGTCATAAAGGAAGTCCGGGGCGTGAAGCTCATTGTGGAGATGATTCCAGAAACAGAGAATAGGAACTGATAAAAAGTTTCCGGCTTGCTCATAGTAATATGAATGGGCTGAAGAAAAAAATGGGGGATAAAGATAATCCCCCACAAAAACATAAAGGAGGACATAAAGATGCCAACAATTTTAGTATTAGTACTGATCTTTATCATTCTGCTGATCCTCGTTTCCTGCATCCGCATCGTGCCCCAGGCACAGGCGATGGTAGTGGAGAGACTCGGCGCGTACCTTGAGACATGGAATGTGGGAATCCACTTCAAAGTTCCGTTTATCGACCGCGTTGCAAAGCGGGTCCTCTTAAAAGAGCAGGTCGTTGACTTCGCTCCGCAGCCGGTGATCACAAAGGATAATGTCACCATGAAGATCGATACGGTCGTGTTCTTCCAGATTACAGACCCGAAGCTCTACGCATACGGTGTTGAGAACCCGATCATGGCCATCGAGAACCTGACAGCCACCACGCTTCGAAACATCATCGGTGACCTGGAGCTCGACCAGACCTTAACTTCCCGTGAGACCATCAACACAAAGATGCGTTCCGCCTTGGATGTTGCCACGGACCCGTGGGGCATCAAGGTAAACCGTGTGGAGTTAAAGAATATCATTCCGCCGGCAGCGATCCAGGATGCCATGGAGAAACAGATGAAGGCAGAGCGTGAGCGCCGTGAGGCGATCCTTCGTGCGGAAGGTGAGAAGAAGTCCACGATCCTCGTGGCAGAGGGTAAGAAACAGTCCGCGATCCTCGACGCGGAGGCAGATAAGCAGGCAGCGATCCTTCACGCGGAGGCGGAGAAGGAGAAACGGATCCGCGAGGCAGAAGGCCAGGCGGAGGCGATCATCAAGATCCAGCAGGCGAATGCCGATGGTATCCGCATGATCAAGGAAGCCGGAGCAGACCAGACAGTTTTGCAGTTAAAGAGTCTTGAGGCGTTCGCGAAGGCGGCAGACGGCAAGGCAACAAAGATCATCATCCCGTCTGAGATCCAATCCCTCGCAGGTCTTGTGACAAGTGTAACGGAGATCGCAAAAAAGAGTGAAACTGAGAATTGATCTTGAAAAGGAATATGGAATCGTTTTAGAGGGCGGCGGTGCCAGGGGCGCATACCAGATCGGTGTCTGGAAAGCGCTCCGGGAAGCCGGCATGAAGATAAAGGGTGTCGCGGGAACGTCCGTTGGGGCGTTAAACGGCGCCCTGATCTGCATGGATGATCTCGGGAAGGCGGAGGAGATCTGGGGAAACATGACCTACTCCACCGTGTTCAATGTGGACGATTCCATGATCGGAAAATTAAAGAAATTTGGCGTGCGATCCATGAAAGTGACCGACGCGGCGGCAGAATTCAGACGGCTGTTTTCAGACAGGGGGCTCGATATCGCCCCACTCAAAAAACTTCTGGAAGAGACGGTGGATGAGGAGCGGATCAGGCGCTCACCACGGGATTTCTGCGCCGCGTCCTTTTCAGTCACGGACCGGAAAGAGGAGGACTTCGATGTAAAGGCAGCACCGCCGGGGACCATAAAGGATATAATGATGGCCAGCGCCTATTTCCCAGGATTTAAGCAGGAAAAGCTGGGTGGAAAGACGTATCTTGACGGCGGCAGCGTCAACAATGTGCCGGTGGATCTCCTGACGGACCGGGGATATAAGGATATCATCGTGATCCGCCTCTATGGGATCGGCGTGGACCGGCGAAGGTTCATGGATATCCCGGAGGACGTGACGGTCCACGAGATCGCGCCAAGAAGAAATCTCGGCGGGATCCTGGAATTTGACAGTGCGAGAACGAGGAAAAACATGAAGCTCGGCTATTTTGACGGGCTGAGATTCCTCTACGGACTCTGCGGAAGGAAATATTATCTTGACATGCCATACTCCGAGGCGTATTATTTTGGCAGGATCATGTCGGAACTTGACATGTTTAAGGAGTGGCTGAGACCTTATGTAAAGGAACATGAGTTCGCAAAGCTCACAGGCTATCGTGTATACACGGAGAAGATATTTCCGTTTCTTGCCAGGAAGCTTCGGCTGCAGCCGGAATGGGATTACAGGGATCTCTACGGGGCAGTCCTGGAAGTGTTCGCGAAAAAGATGCAGATGGAAGTCTACGAGGTTTACACGCCGGACGATATCGTGGGGAAGATCCATGAACTTTTTTCAGACAGGCTGACGATAGGATAGGGAAGCGTGGCAGCACATCGGAAGTCTTGGAAAAGTACCAGGCAGCACGGCTGATCCTGGGAAAACGACAGATCCGGCAGAAAATATGAGGAGAACGCTGAAATATGGCGGAAAACAATAAGAGAAGAAAAGTCAGGAGCGAGTCCATGGCTCTTGATGCCATGCACATCATCATCGGCATCGCTGTGGTGGTGATGGCAGTTATCTCGTTCCTTGACACGGAGAGGTATATGTTCCTCTTTCCGGCGATATTTTTCCTGGCGGCAGTTTTAAATCTGGTCACAGGAAAATACTGGCTGTCCCGGACAAAACGGGAGAGGCGGAGAAGAACGGCGGCGGTGTTCCAGATGGTGTTCGGAACGACCCTGCTGATCTTTACATTTTTAAGCGCAATGAGTATCTGGTGGAGGTAATGAGATGAAGGGAGAGATCCTGAAATTATTGAAGGAGACAGATGGCTATATTTCCGGACAGGAGCTTTGCGAGAAGTTCGGTGTCTCGAGAACGGCGGTCTGGAAGGTCATCAACCAGTTAAAGGAGGAGGGCTACGAGATCGAGGCCGTCCGGAATAAAGGATATATTTTAAAGGGATCGGCGGATGTACTCTCAAAGGAAGAGCTGGAAAGCACGATCCACACGAAATGGGCAGGAACGCAGGTGGCGTTCTTCGAGGAGACCGACTCCACGAACAATGAGATCCGCCGTCTCGCAGAACAGGGCGCGCCCCACGGAACCCTGGCTGTCGCGGAACGCCAGCTCGGCGGAAAGGGCAGAAGAGGTCGTGTCTGGACATCTCCGGCGGGCGTTGGGATCTGGATGAGCATGCTCTTAAGACCACAGATCGATCCCATGGCGGCCTCCATGCTGACGCTCGTCATGGCGCTGTCCACGAGAAGGGGAATCGAGAAGGCGACAGGATTGAAATCTGAGATCAAATGGCCGAACGACCTTGTTTTAAATAAGAAGAAAATCTGCGGAATCTTAACGGAGATGAGCACGGAGCTCATGGAAATCCAGTACGTGATCCCGGGAACCGGCATCAACGTAAACCAGATGGAATTTCCGGATGATATCAAGGCAACAGCGACTTCCCTACGGATCGAGAGCGGAAAGATCCAGAAGAGAAGTGAGATCATCGCGGCGATCATGGAGGCATTTGAGGGATATTATGACACCTTCATCGAGACGCAGGACATGTCGGGACTTATTGAAGAGTACAATGCAAACCTTGTAAATCTCGGCAACGAGGTGTGCGTTCTGGATCCGGCGGGCGAGTACCGCGGTGTCTCTGAGGGAATCAACAAGGAAGGCGCACTTTTAGTCCGTCTCTCCGATGGCACATTAAAGGAGATTATCTCCGGGGAAGTTTCCGTCCGCGGAGTCTATGGATATGTATAAGGAAGAAATGAATGTTTCGGGGGCGGATCTTTATTCCGGTCTCCAGAAAATCTTTCCGGATGAGAAAGACCTCACCCTGACGGAGCGTCTGGAAGCCGCAAGAGGACCGCTCCTTTCCTGGTATCGGGGGAATAAAAGAGATCTCCCCTGGCGGGAGAACCAGGATGCCTACCGGATCTGGATCTCGGAGATCATGCTGCAGCAGACGAGAGTGGAGGCAGTAAAGCCCTACTTTGCCCGGTTTATGGAGTGTTTTCCGACGGTGCAGGCATTGGCTGAGTGTGAGGAAGAAGAGCTTTTCAAGTATTGGGAAGGTCTCGGATATTACAGCAGGGCCAGAAATCTGAAGAAAGCGGCCAAGATCATCGTTTCCCAGTACGGCGGAGAACTTCCGGCAGATCGCAGAGCGCTTCTTGCGCTTCCGGGAATCGGAAGCTACACGGCGGGTGCCATTGGATCTATCGCTTTCGGACTCCCTGTCCCAGCGGTGGACGGAAATGTCATGCGGGTCCTTTCGAGAGTTGCCGGAAGCTACGAAGATATCTTAAAACAAGCGGTAAAGAAGAAGACAGAAGCTGCGGTCGAAGAGGTCTTAAAGACACTCAAAAAGGATGAGCCAGGAGATTTCAACCAGGCGCTCATCGAGACCGGAGCCATCGTCTGCGTCCCCAATGGTGCCCCTCTCTGCGATCTTCCATGTCCATTCTATACGGTATGCGAGGCGAGAAAAAGAAACCTGATCTCTGCGATCCCGGTGAAGGCACCGAAAAAGAAAAGGAAAATTGAGGAAAAGACCGTATTATTAGTGAAATACGGGGATAAAATAGCCATTAGAAAGCGGGATGACACCGGACTGCTGGCATCCCTGTATGAATTTCCGAATCTGGAAGGAAAACTTTCAGAGAAAGAGGTACTGGAACGCCTCGGTGGCGGGGCATCGGTGGAGGAAAAACTGCCGGAGGCAAAGCACATTTTCAGCCATGTGGAGTGGCATATGAGCGGGTACCTGGTGAGGGCAGGGGAAGAGATCCCGGGAATGCTGTTTGCGGACAGAGGGGAATTGAAGGAGAAGTACCCGATCCCGAACGCGTTTGCGGCGTATAGAAAGCTGCTGGAAAGCCAGTCATGATATAATGGCTGTAAATTCTCTTGAACCCACAGATATTGTTTGTCAGGGCGGACAGAATGCAGAAGATGCATCATTATTGTACACGGGTAGGAATTTTCTGAACTGAAAATTCCGTACAGTAGTACCGATGCATCTGTCAGTGTCCCATATTAGAAATAGAAAGTATTGACATTTGTTAGTATTATGGCGCATAAGGGCGTCTTTTATGGAGCGTGATCATGATGAAAATGAAAAAAATGTTATTTGTTTTTAATCCCCGTTCCGGGAAGGAAGCCATCAAGAACCAGTTGTCCGATATTCTCGGGATTTTCTGTGGAGCAGGCTATCTGCCCTCTGTCTATGTGACCCAGGAACCGGGGGATGCGGCGAAGATTGCCGAGGAATACGGTAAGGATGTGGAACTTTTCGTCTGCAGCGGCGGGGATGGAACGCTGAACAGCGTGATCTCCGGCATCATGAGGCTGGAAAAACGCCCGGAGATCGGATATCTCCCGGCAGGTTCCACGAATGATTTCGCGAGAAGCTTAAAGATTCCGGCGAATCTCACGAAGGCGGCACAGGATGTGGTGAGCGGAAAGTCCTACGGCGTCGACATCGGAAAATTTGGGGATGAGCGGTATTTTGTTTATATCGCCGCATTTGGCGCTTTCACGGAAGTGTCGTACAGCACGCCCCAGGACATCAAGAACGTTCTTGGGCATCAGGCATATATCCTGGAGTCCATCAAGGCACTGGGAAATCTCAAATCCTACAGGATGCATTTGACATGGGATGACGGTGAGGCGGATGGAGAGTTCGTTTTCGGAATGGTGACGAACACCACAAGTGTCGGCGGCTTCAGAGGACTTGCGCCGAAGGATGTTTCTTTCCATGACGGCCTGTTTGAGGGCGTGTTTATCCGGACACCGAAGACTCCGGCGGATCTTCCGAATATTATAAGTGGTCTGCTTCTGTTCCCGGAACAGGAAAATAAGGACGTGATCCGCGTGAAATCTTCAAAGTTTACGGTCACCGCCAAGGAAGAGATCCCGTGGGTCCTCGACGGTGAGTTTGGCGGATCGGTTACTGAGGCAAAGATCGAGAATGTGAAGGAAGCAGTGACCTTAAGCTGCAGCCCGGAGCCGGAGAAGCAGGAGGAGAAGACGGCGGGATGACAGGGGCGGCAAGTGCGCAGACCTGCTGAATAATTACAAAAAGTGCTAATAAAATGTTAAAATTCAACAAAAAAGGCGTAGAAAAGCATTGAAAATTGTCGCTGGATAGTATATAATGAACTATCGTGGAGCAGTTTGAGCAGCCCCAACCTGAAAGGACGTTATTCAGTGGAAAAAGAAGTATTTTTAGACAAACTTAAGAAACTTGTCGCACTGGGCAAGTCAAAACAGAACGCACTTGACGCGACGGAGATCAACGACTTTTTTGCCGGAGATAACCTCGGACCGGAGCAGATGGACGAAATTTATAATTACTTAGAGCACAGCAATATCGACGTTGTGCCGGTAATTGATGACGCAATGCTTGCGGATGATTCCATGCTTCTGGATGATCTGGATGATGACTACCGTGAGGACAAGGACGGAGAGGACATTGACTTAGACGCCATCGATCTTCTGGAAGGGATCGGAACAGAGGATCCGGTCCGCATGTACTTAAAGGAGATCGGTACCGTGCCGCTTCTTTCCGCGGATGAGGAGCTTCGTCTCGCGAAGAGAAAGGCAGAGGGAGATGAGTCTGCAAAAGAGCGTCTGATCGAGGCAAACCTTCGTCTCGTCGTAAGTATCGCAAAGCGTTACACCGGACGTGGAATGAGTTTCCTGGATCTTGTACAGGAAGGAAACCTTGGTCTGATCAAGGGCGTTGAGAAGTTCGACTATACAAAAGGATATAAGTTAAGTACATATGCGACTTGGTGGATCCGTCAGTCTGTGACGAGAGCCCTTGCGGATCAGGCGAGAACGATCCGTGTTCCGGTGCATATGGTAGAGACGATCAACAAAATGTCAAAGATGCAGAGAAAGCTGACTCTGGAACTCGGCTATGAGCCGTCCGTGACAGAACTCGCGGAAGCGCTTGAGATGTCCGAGGACAAGGTTATGGAGATCATGCAGATCGCGCGAGAGCCTGCATCCTTAGAAACTCCGATCGGTGAGGAGGACGATTCCAATCTCGGCGACTTTGTTGCGGACAGCAATGCCGTTACACCGGAGGGAAATGTGGAGTCCGTAATGTTGAGAGAGCACATCGACGCACTTTTAGGTGATCTCAAGGAGCGAGAACGCCAGGTCATTGTGCTTCGCTTTGGTCTCGAGGACGGACATCCGAGAACTCTGGAAGAGGTCGGAAAAGAGTTCAACGTAACGAGAGAGCGTATTCGTCAGATCGAGGCGAAGGCACTGAGAAAACTTAGAAATCCGGTCCGCAGCAAACGGATCAGGGATTTCCTGTAAGATCTCGTTTTGGAGAAATAGAAATACAGGCAGCGGGAGAAGATCCAGCTGCCTTTTTCTGTTGGGAGTGAGTCAGGGCAGTGATATCTGCCGGGAGAACATATGAACAAGCGAAATTATCAGAAAGAATTAGATAAAAAACTGGAAGAACTGCAGAAAGGGGAGAAGCTGCCCACTCTGTTTCTTCACAGCTGCTGCGCGCCCTGCAGCAGTTACGTTTTGGAGTATCTTTCCAGATATTTTGAGATCACGGTCTTTTATTATAACCCGAATATCTACCCGCCGTCAGAGTACGAGGAGCGGACATCTGAGCAGGAACGGCTGATCAGAGAGTTCAATAGGGAGTGGGAATATGAGGCGGACCGTCATCTGATCCATTTTGTGGCAGGAACCTATGTGCCGGAAGACTTCTATGCGGCGGCAAAGGGACTGGAGCAGGAACCGGAAGGCGGCGCCAGATGCACGGAATGCTTTAAGCTCCGTCTCTCCGAAGCGGCGAGGGAGGCAAAGGCCGGCGGCTTCGACTTTTTTACGACGACGCTCACGATAAGCCCCTTAAAGGACGCAGAGAGGTTGAACCGGATCGGGGAAGAGATGGGAGAGGAGTATGGTGTAGAATTCCTGCCCTCAGATTTCAAGAAGAGAAACGGATATAAGAGATCCACGGAGCTTTCCAGAGAACACGCGCTCTACCGCCAGAATTACTGCGGCTGCGTGTTCTCAAAGAGAGAGTCGGAAGCGCGCTCAGCGGAGCGACCAGAATAGGATGCCGTCTTTTTCGGCGCGCCTGATCGCGCCCGTCTCCGCAAGCCAGTCAAGGCAGGAAAAGAGCTTCGGCCAGGTGTTGAGATAGGAGAAAAGGTAGGAATACCGGTAGGTCTGCATGCGCTGGACATAGAGTGCCTGATCGAGCTCCAAAAGTGTCATCGGGCGGCGGCTTTCCGCTAAAGCCAGACGGAGCTGGGTGCAGCGTGTCTCATATTCAGAGATGATCCGGTCAGTCTCCTCGCGGATCTCGGTGAACTCTCCATAGTGTCCAGGGAGAAAGCGGTATCCGGTATAATCGGCCGTCAGTTCTTTTAAGGACGCAAAATATTCGGCGAGGAGATGCTGGTCTTTTCCTGCTGTGATGACGATGGGGGTAAGACCGAGGATCACCTGATCGGCGCAGAAAAAAAGCTTTTTGTTCCGTTCCACGAGGCCACACTGTCCTGAAGTATGACCGTAGAGAGGGACAATCTCGAAATGATAGTCTCCGCAGGAGAAGATGTCTCCCGGCGAGATGGGAGTAAAAGGAAAATTGAAATTTATGTTGTTTTCCTTTGCAAGCCGGTCCGCACCGGTGTTGATCTCCTGCCAGGCATCGGGAGCCAGTTCCTTTGTGACTCCGCATTCCCTGGTATAAGACCGGCGCATGGTGTTGTTCTCGTAGAGGCGGTGGTAGCGGTCGGAGGCTTCCGTGATCTCCACAGGGTTCATGAACGCCCGGGCACCACGGTCCGTAAAATAGGAGACATATCCGCTGTGGTCCGCGTGGTTGTGGGTCACGAAGATATCAAGGTCTTTATAGTCGATGGAAAGCTCCTTCAAGGCGTTTTCCATATCGTTTAAGCACTCCGGAACCTTCCAGGAGGTGTCGATCATGAGGCTGCGGTCATCACTTTTTATCATATATAGATTTCTCGATGAGGTCCGCATGGCTTTGTTGGTCAGGGTGACCTTATATAAGTTTGGGGCGAGTGTTTTCATTGGGAAACTCCTTAGATGTACTAAAATGGTTTAGTCCTGTAAATTTCCAGCTTTTACCGTAGATCGTTTTGATTTTATCCCGGACCATGTAAAATGTCAATTCATTCCGGAGCGCTCCATTGACATCATGGAAAATGTAGTATACAATGAGACTGCTGAGTCATAAAGTCTGAAACGTCGTAAATGAAAAGTAATCATTTGGGGCGGTTTTTACGTTTATGAACCTTTTATAAACAGAATAGGAGGAACAGGTTATGGTAGAAAGAAAAGTTACAGTCGTAAACCCGACAGGTCTTCATCTTCGCCCGGCGGGACTGCTCTGCCAGACATCCATGAAGTTCGATTCTAAAGTGATGATTTTTTATAAAGAAAAGGAAATCAACGCGAAGAGCGTATTAAACGTAATGGCATCCGGAATCCGCTGCGGCGATGAGATCACAGTACATTGTGACGGTCCGGATGAGAATGAGGCTGTTGAGGCCGTTTGCAATCTGATCGAGACAGGCTTAAAGGAATAAGAACCGCATATTTAAAAGAAAATGTAACCTTCCGGTCAGAGCAGCAAGCGCTGACCTGTTGAACCGATACAAGAAAATATGCAATGTGGCAGCCGTGGGCTGCCATGGCTCCCGGAACCCGAGAATAACGGATCTGGTGGGAGAATAAAAGTTAGAAAGTGAGATAGTAATGAGCGAAACAGCAGAAAATTGTACCCACAACTGCGGAACATGTTCCGCAAACTGCGGAAGCAGAACGAGCGAGCCGCAGAGTTTCCTTGAGAAGTTAAATCCGGCAAGCTCCGTAAAGAAAGTCATCGGCGTTGTCAGCGGTAAGGGTGGCGTCGGAAAATCCTTAGTAACTTCCCTGATGGCATGCCGCATGCGTGCAACAGGCGCGAGAGTCGGAATCCTGGATGCGGATATCACAGGACCGTCTATTCCGAGAGCATTTGGAATCCATGACGGTGTGACCGTGACTCCGGATGGAAAACTCCTTGTCCCGGCAGTCTCCTCCACAGGTGTTGAGGTGATCTCCTCCAACATGCTCCTGGAAAATGAGACGGACCCGGTGATCTGGCGTGGTCCGGTGATCGCAGGTGCGGTAAAACAGTTCTGGAGTGAGACACTCTGGCAGGATATTGACTACATGTTTGTTGATATGCCTCCGGGAACCGGCGATGTGCCGCTGACCGTATTCCAGTCTCTTCCGGTAAGCGGAATCATCATCGTAACTTCCCCGCAGGAGCTCGTTGCCATGATCGTTGAGAAGGCCGTTAACATGGCAAAGAAGATGAACGTTCCGATCCTTGGCCTTGTTGAGAATATGAGCTACCTCGAATGTCCGGACTGCGGAAAGAAGATCTCCGTCTTCGGCGAGAGCCATCTCGATGAAGTAGCAAAAGAGTATGGAATCCCGGTTCTTGCCCAGATTCCGATCTGTCCGGCGATCGCGAAGGCTGTCGACGAGGGGACTGTGGAGTACGTGGAAGCAGACTTCTTAGACGATGCCGTGAAGGCCGTGAAGGAAGCGTAAACGAAGTGAGAATAAGATACCATGCACAGGGCAGCTAAAGAAACAGCAGCCCTGTGTTTTTTATGTAACAGGAAATTCCGAGGAATTCCCTGTTACATAAAAAGGCACATTCTTTTTTACTGTCATGATTCCATCCAACTGGGTAAATGCCCATCCAGGAAAGACAGATGAATGCCACAGCCGGAAAAATTCATAAAAAAGACTTTGATATAGGTAAAACCTATAACAACTTATTTCTTATCTATATTGGACGAATAAGCTAAAAAGTGATATCTTATTAGCACACACAGAGATTAGAGAATGTACGTCTCATACGTACATGGGAGGATAAAATTGATTCAGTTAGACCACATTGTAAAGACATTCGATACCGGCGCGGATAAAGTCCACGCGGTCTCCGATGTAACGCTCCATATCAAGAGCGGCGAGATCTTCGGTATCATCGGATTCTCCGGAGCCGGAAAATCCACACTGGTTCGATGCATCAACCTGCTAGAGAGACCGACGAGCGGAACCGTCACGGTTGACGGAAAAGTTCTCACAGATCTGCCGGCAAAAGAGTTGAGGGAAGCGAGAAAGAAGATCGGAATGATCTTCCAGCACTTCAATCTGATGCGTTCCAGAACTGTAGGCGAGAACGTCGCTTACCCGTTAAAGGGAAGCGGACTTACAAAACAGCAGATCAAGGCGAAAGTCAGGGAGCTCCTGGAGCTTGTTGATATTTCGGAGAAGGAAAACGCGTATCCGAGCCAGCTTTCCGGAGGACAGAAACAGAGAGTCGCTATCGCGAGAGCCCTTGCGAACGACCCGAAGGTTCTCCTCTGCGACGAGGCCACAAGTGCCCTGGACCCGCAGACCACAGGAGCGATCTTACAGCTCTTAAAACACTTAAACGAGAAGCTTGGGATCACCATCGTGATCATCACCCATGAGATGGCAGTTGTCAAGGAGATCTGCGACAGAGTTGCCGTCATGGAGCACGGAAATGTTGTCGAGGAAGGCGATGTATTCTCCATCTTCGCGGCACCGAAGGCGGGCATCACGAGAGACTTCATCCGCACCACCTCAAACCTTCAGAAGATCGAAAAGCTCATCGAGGATAAGTCACCGCTTGTAGCATTAAAGCCGGGTGAGAAGATCCTGCGGTTGAATTACATCAAGAAGAACACATCGGAGGCATTGATCTCCGAGACTTCCAGAAAATTCAACATCAACTTAAATATCATCTTTGCGGACCTGGAGATCGTTCAGGACGCACCGATCGGCGGTACCGTAGCAATCGCCAGCGGGAAGAAAGAAGATATTGAGGCTGCGGTTGAGTATCTGAAAGAGAAGAATGTAGGAGTGGAGGTGCTTGAGAATGGCTGATTTTTTAAACACGATCATCCCCAATGTTATGACGAAGCCGGATGAGTTATGGGAAAGCTTCGGGCAGACGGTCTACATGGTAATTGTATCGGGCGCTATCTCCATGGTATTTGGACTTTTCTTCGGAATCATCCTCACCGCAACTTCCACGAAGGGCGTTTTGAAAAATAAGGTTATTTTCAATATTTTAGATAAGTTAGTAAATATTTTCCGTTCGATCCCGTTTGTAATCCTTTTGACAGCGCTGATCCCGCTGACCCGTATGGTCGTCGGAACAGCTATCGGCACAAAGGGTGCGATCTTACCGCTGATCTTTGGTACAGTGCCGTTCTTTACGAGACAGATCGAGAGCGCGCTGGCTGAAGTGGACTACGGTCTCATTGAGGCGGCGGAGAGCATGGGAGACAGCCCGTGGCAGATCATTTTCCGTGTATACTTAAAGGAGAGCGTACCGGGAATCGTCAGAGCGATGCAGATCACATTCATCAGCCTGGTAGGACTTACCGCGATGGCAGGTGCTGTCGGCGGCGGCGGACTCGGAGATTTCGCAATCCGCTACGGTCATTCCAGAGGACAGACAGATGTCACGTATGCGACAGTTATCATCATCCTGATCATGGTAAGCCTGATCCAGAGCACCGGTTCGTACGTTATTAAGAAGACAACACATTAGATAAGGACCGGAAAAACAACATAGCCTGAAACGGCGGCGGACAGGATCTGTCCCGTATCAATAAAAAGGATCTGATCGGTCCGTGCGGCGAACACGGAGAAAACCGGGAAGAGACAAATATAGTTTAGGAGGAGACACATTATGAAGAAAAGAATTTTAGCACTCAGCACCGCAGCAGTTTTAGCATTATCCTTAACAGCATGTGGCAGCAGCCAGAAGACAGAAGAGACAACAGCAGCGGCAGCAGACACTACGGCAGCTGGTTCTGAGGCAGCAGCAGATACCACAGCGGCATCCGGCGAGAAGACAGTGATCAAGCTCGGCGTAGTCGGCGAGAACAATGAGCAGTGGCAGCCGGTCATTGAGAAACTTGCCGAGGAGAACATTGATCTTGAACTTGTAAAATTTGCGGATTATCCGCTTCCGAACCGTGCGTTAAACGACGGCGAGATCGACTTAAACTCTTTCCAGCACATCGCATATTTTGAGGATGACTGCAAGAACAACGGATATGATCTTTCCATCATCGGTGAGACCATCATCGCTCCGTTAGGACTTTACTCCAACAAGATCAAAGATGTTTCCGAGATCAAGGACGGCGATATCATCGCGATCCCGAACGATGCTACAAACGGCGGCCGTGCGTTAAAGCTTTTAGAGTCTGCAGGTCTCATTAAAATTGATCCGGCAGCGGGCTACACACCGACAAAGAAAGACATCACAGAGAACCCGTTAAATCTTGACATCAAAGAGGTTGAGGCAGCAAACACAGCAAGCCTTCTTCCGGACGTCGCAGCGGCAGTCATCAACGGCGGTCATGCGGTTGACAACGGTTTAAACCCGGAGAAAGATTCGATCTTCCTTGAGAGTGTTGAAGAGGGAAGCGACAACCCGTATGTAAACATCATCGTTGCGAGAACAGCGGACAAGGACAATGAGCTTTACAAGAAAGTTGTAGATTATTTCCGCACACCGGAAGTTGCGAAAGTGATCGAGGAGACTTACAAGGGCGCTTACATTCCAACATGGGAGTAATCTTTAGAATTTAAATAGTACGAATGGCCAAAGAGGCAGGATATCCCGTTTACTTGCGGGTTTCCTGCTTCTTTTACGTGAATTCGTAACGATTCAGTACCTTCATAGTTACAAGCAAAAATCCATTCCGAACCGGCTGCGACGATGGGATTTTTGACTTTTAGTCTATGTTTTCTTACGGTCAGAGCAGCAAATGTGCAGACCTGGTGAATAGTTACTTGAATTCACAAAATTTTCTTGTGAAACAGACAACGGTTTTCCTGTGACAGCGACGCCATGGAACTGCTTGCTTTTTCTCCCGAAATCCCGTATGATTTACATAGATATTACATTTTAACGGTAAATCTTACATGAAAAATGAGATAAAACAGAAATAACAGTCAGAAAGGGGCAATGTGGATGCCGAGACCTCAAGGTGGACGAAAAACAAACATTGATATGACGGAGGGAGTGATCTGGAAACAGCTGGTGCTGTTTGCAATCCCGCTGATCATGGGAAACGTATTCCAACAGCTCTACAATACCGTGGACAGCATCGTTGTGGGAAATTATCTCGGAACGTCGGCCCTGGCGGCTGTGGGAGCTACCACGGCGATCTGCAACACGCTGGTGAACTTCTTTAACGGAATCTCCATCGGAGCCGGTGTGGTGATCAGCACGAGTTTCGGCGCGAAAAACCACGAGAAGCTTCACGAGGCGGTGGAGACGACGATCCTCTTCGCGGTGATCGTCGGATGTTTTGTCTCCCTGATCTCTATCGGGGTCGTTCCGGTGATGTTAAAGTGGATGTCCACGCCGGATGATGTAGTTGGACCGGCGGGTGAGTATTTAAAGATCTACTTTGTCGGAGTTCCGGTGCTGTTCCTCTACAATATGGGAAGCGCGATCTTAAGGGCGGTGGGGGATACGAGACGTCCGCTCCTGTTCCTGATCATCAGCAGCTGCTTAAATATTGTCCTGGATATCCTTTTTGTGGCGGTATTCCACTGGGGAATCAGCGGTGTGGCGATCGCCACGGTGATGGCGGAGACAGTTTCCGCGTTCCTGGCCTGCATGACGCTCACAAGAACAGATGGCGCCCATAAACTTGTCTTAAGAGATTTACATATCAATAAAACTTGTCTCGGTGAGATCTTCCGGATCGGACTTCCGGCCGGTGTCCAGCAGGGACTCACAGCGTTTTCCAATGCTCTGGTACAGGCATATGTCAACGGTCTTGGTTCCTCTGTCATTATGGCGGGCTGGAGCTGCCACTCGAAGATCGACCAGTTCGCGATCCTGCCGGCCCAGAGCATGGGCCAGGCGGCGACCACCTTCGTGGGACAGAACCTCGGCGCGAAGAATGTAAAGCGTGCCAGAAAAGGCGTCCGACAGGCGGTGTTCATGGGTGTTGGTGCGCTGATCTGTATCTCGATTGTCATGGCACTCTCCGCGAGATCTCTGGTATCCCTTTTTAACAGGGATCCGTCGGTTCTGCATTACGGAACTCTGTTTATCCTGATGACCGTGCCGTTCCGCTTCTGCAGCTCCTTCAACCAGATCCTGGCTGGTTCCTTAAGAGGCTCCGGTGACGCGAAGGGTCCGATGTGCATCATGCTCTTCAGCTTCGTTGTCTGCAGACAGATCTATCTTTTCTTTGTTACAAAGATCGCCTTCAACGAGTACACCGTAGGCCTCGGCTATCCGGTGGGCTGGATCGTGTGCGCGGTTATCTCCTACTTTTACTATAAGAGAAGCAGATGGGAAGAGCAGGTGGAGAAAGAAGCATAAAATGAATAAAGATGTCCGCTGCCTGGTTCAACATGAACGGAATGTCATGGAAAACGGCAGCGGATTTTTGATTTTGTGTTCGTTGCGCTGATGGGAGATATGTGTTATACTTAACTGCGTATGTCGTTTTATATGAATACGATATGGTGTTATATCAGGCGGATTTGATGTGACATGACACTGACAAGAGAAAAGAGGCAGGCAGCCGGACTGAAAAAGCGGTTGGTTGTAAGGACAAAATGTTTGGACTTGGAACGATCATAAACGTCGGTGTGGCCGTATTTTCCCTGGGCTTAAATAAAAAAGTAAATGCCGGCAAATACAGAGTCTGTATTTGCGGTTGAAAGATAAAAGAGCGGTTGTAAAAATAACTGCGGTGTACAAAAAGTATGCGGCTGTGAAGCTGTTACAGTGATAGAAACAGGAGGATTTTATGATATTATCCTGCAGCAATATCTGCAAATCATTCGGAAGCGACGATATTATCAAGAACGCTTCCTTTCATATTGAAGACCATGAAAAGGCGGCGATCGTAGGCATCAACGGCGCGGGAAAATCGACGCTCTTAAAAATAATCGTAGGTGAACTGCAGCCTGATTCCGGTGAGGTGGTGCTGGGAAGCGGAAAGACGTTGGGCTACCTGGCACAGAACCAGGATCTTTTAAGCCACAGGACCATTTACGAGGAGATGCTTGACGCAAAAAAATCTGTCATCGCCATGGAAAATCGTCTGAGGGATCTGGAAAATTCCATGAAGACGGCATCCGGGGAAGAGCTGGAGACCATGATGAATCAGTACAGCCGTTTAAGCCATGAGTTTGAACTCATCAACGGCTATGCCTGGAAGAGTGAGATTGTAGGTGTCTTAAAGGGGCTTGGATTTACGGAGGAGGAGTTCTCCAAGCAGATCTCCACGCTTTCCGGAGGACAAAAGACACGAGTTTCTCTGGGCAAGCTTCTTCTCACAAACCCGGATATCATTCTTCTCGATGAGCCGACGAACCATCTGGACATGTCCTCCATCGCATGGCTGGAGACTTATCTCTTAAACTACCGCGGTGCCGTTCTCATCGTTGCCCATGACCGGTATTTTCTTGATAAGATCGTCACAAAGGTCATTGAGCTGGACAATGGACATGCCATTGTGTACTCCGGAAACTATACGGCCTACAGCGAGAAGCGGGCACAGATGCGCGCGATCCAGATGAAGGCGTACTTAAACCAGCAGCAGGAGATCAGGCATCAGGAAGCGGTCATCGAAAAGTTAAAATCCTTCAACCGGGAAAAGTCCATTAAGAGAGCGGAGAGCCGGGAAAAGATGTTAGATAAGATCGAAGTCCTTGAGAAGCCGACGGAGGTCAATGACGCCATGGATATCCGCCTGGAGCCGAATATCTTAAGCGGAAACGATGTGCTGACGGTGAACGGTCTGGCAAAATCCTTTGGCTCCCAGACATTATTTACAGACCTGAATTTCGATGTAAAGCGCGGGGAACGGGTCGCCATTATCGGAGACAACGGAACGGGAAAGACCACGATCTTAAAGATCATCAACGGTCTCGTGGAGCCGGATGACGGCGAGATCATTCTTGGTTCCAGAGTCCACATCGGATATTATGACCAGGATCATCAGGTCCTTCATATGGAGAAGACGTTGTTTGAGGAGATCTCCGACGCCTACCCGGGAATGTCCAACACCCAGATCAGAAGTACGTTAGCGGCATTCCTCTTCACCGGTGACGATGTGTTTAAGCGGATCGGGGACTTAAGCGGCGGCGAGAGAGGCCGTGTTTCCCTTGCGAAGCTCATGCTCTCCGAGGCAAACTTCCTGATCCTCGATGAGCCGACGAACCACCTGGATATCACTTCGAAGGAGATTCTGGAGAATGCCTTAAGCCATTACGGCGGTACGGTGCTCTACGTCTCCCATGACCGGTATTTTATCAATAAGACCGCGACGAGGATCCTGGATCTCACCGGAAAGCGGATGATGAATTATATCGGTAACTACGATTATTATCTGGAAAAACATGAGGCGATGATGAATGCCCATTTCGGGACCGAGAACGTGGAAAGTACCGGCGGGATCGTAGGATTCGGTGCATCAAAGACGGGAGCGGCGGCTGAAATTTCCGGAAAAGCGGCGGAGTGCAGCGCGGACGCAGGCGGAAAGCTTGACTGGAAAGCCCAGAAGGAAGAGCAGGCCCGCCAGAGAAAGCGCCAGAATGACTTAAAGAAAGTCGAGGATGAGATCCACAGACTTGAGACAAGGGACGGCGAGATCGACGGACTCCTCTGTGACGAGAGTGTTTTCTCCGATGTGGCGAAGCTCATGGAGTTAAATAAAGAAAAAGAGGAGATCGCAGGGAAACTTGAGACTCTGTATGAAAAGTGGGAGGAGCTGGCTGAATAAGCCGGCTCTTTTTCTGCATGAATGACAGAAAGATAATTTGAGAAATACTCTCAATAAGGAAAACAAATAATCGAATTAAGTTTTTTATATAGCTGTCCTTCCATGGGACAGTTTGTCAAAGTTTTGTTAAGATGATACAATAATGAATATAAGGATGAAAGAATTTACGACAGTCAGAGTCGGATCACCTGGCTTTCCGGATTGAAAAAGATATATGACTTTTCAATTCCGGAAGCGGTGCACCTGAGAGAGGAGCGATATTCATGGATCTTCGGGAACAGAAATATGTCTGCACATTGGCAGAGCTTGGAAACCTGACGAGAGCGGCAGAAAGACTTTATATTTCTCAGCCGGCTCTCAGCATTTATATCACAAATCTGGAAAAAAATCTTGGGACTCCTCTGTTTGACAGGAGCGGAAAGAAGTTTACACTGACTTATGCAGGGGAACAGTATGTGAAGAGAGCAGAAAAGATGCTCGAGCTGGAGCGGGAATTCAACGAGGAGATCGAAAAAATCTCCAGGGAGACGGCAGGGAGGATCCGTCTTGGAATCTCCCAGCGGCGGGGCTGCTTTTTCCTGCCTCCGGTGATTGCCGAATATGAGAGACGCTGGCCGGAGATCAATCTGGTGGTACGGGAGGGAAACCTTACGGATCTCGGGGAGATGTTTAGGAACAGTGAGCTTGATATGGTCATTCTGAACCGGATGGATGTGAAGGAAAATATGGACACGGAGCTTTTGTTTCAGGAAGAATTCCTTGTGGCGGTTCCGGTCTGTCATGAGATCAATGAAAAGTCGGAGTATGTACCCGGAAGCCGTTTCCGAAAGCTCAAGCCGGAGTATCTGAATGGGGAAGTTCTGATCTTACATACAGCCTGGCAGAGCAGCAGAAAGATCGAGGACGCGATCCTGAGACAACATGGCGTGACGCCCGGGAAAGTCCGTGTGATTCGCAGCATGGAGACCGCGGTCCAGATGGCGGCGGAAGGTCTTGGGATCACCTTTATCCGGGAAGCGTATGCGGTGAATTTCCATTACCGGAAGCCGGTGAACTATTATATTCTGGATATCGAACGCCATAAACGCGACGTGGTCGTTGCATTCAAAAAAAATGGTGAGCTTCCGGCCTATATGAAAGGTCTGGTAGAGATCCTGAAAGAATTTGGACAGGACTATCTTGAACGATAGAAAATCATAATTGCCAATAGTAATCTTAAGTTTTATATATTTCACGGGCACCTCCGAGGTCTGGTATCATTGTGGTATCAAACAACGGAGGTGCTTTTTATGTTGAAAGAAGTCATGTTCCGGGATATTGATGGGATCCGGAATGAAATGACGGCTATGGCGGATGATATTTTTGACCATCCGGAGATCGGGCTGGAGGAGTTTCATGCGCAGAAAGTTCTTACGGACTGGCTGGAGAAGGAAGGCTTCGCGGTAGAGAGAGGAGTTGTCGGTGTCGAGACCGCGTTTAAGGCTGTCTACCGTCACGGTGAGGGCGGACCGAATATCGGACTGCTCTGTGAGTATGACGCTCTTCCGGGAATCGGACATGCCTGCGGACATCATATGCAGGGACCATCGATCCTGGCTGCCGCTAAGGCGCTGAAGGACGCAGAGATCAGGAAACCGTATACGATCACGGTTTATGGAACTCCGGCGGAGGAGAGCGTCAGCGGAAAGATCAGAATGATCCAGAATGGATGTACATTTGAGGAACTGGATGTGGCACTTATGATGCATGGCGGTCCGGCAACTCAGGTGGATGTGAAGTCTCTGGCAAATTCCAAGTACAAAGTGATCTTCCACGGGGTGAGCGCCCACGCGGCGATCAAGCCGGAGAAGGGAAGAAGTGCTCTTGATGCTCTGATCCTTGCATTTCAGGGGATCGAATTCCTGAGAGAGCATGTCAACTCTGACGTAAAGATCCATTACACAGTCGTAAACTGCGGAGGAACTCCGGCAAATGTGGTTCCTGCTTACGCGGAAGCGAGTGTGTATGTCCGCTCCTACAACCGTGCGTATCTCGATACCGTATGCAGACGGTTTGAGAAGGTCTTAAAGGGTGCTGCCATGATGACAGAGACTGAGGTGGAGATCATCGAGGAGAAGAAGGTAGACAACAAGATTCCGGTTCTCACCTTAAATGATCTTGTGATGAAGCAGGCTGAGGAAATCCATGCTCCGCAGATCGCTCCGGCGCGGGAGAAGACGGGTTCCACGGATTTCGGAAATGTCATGAGACGTGTTCCGGGAACATGTGCGAGAATCGCGTTTGTGGCACCGGGGGCTGCAGCCCATTCTCAGGAGTACATCGAAGCCGGTAAGACGGAAGCTGCCCATGACGCAGTGATCTACGGGGCAAAGATCCTCGCAGGGACTGCACTGGAGCTCATCGAAAATCCGGAGCTTTTAAAACAGGCGAAAGAGGAATTCAGGAAAAATCTGGCAAAAGAGAATTCCGAAGTTTAAAAGCAAAACAGATACTATCAGACACACCGGTAGAACAAAAACTGCCGGAACCTAAGAATAGGGGATTACTATGGAAAAAAAGAAATTTAAAATGCCGCATTCGTATGTTATTATCTTTATGCTTCTGATCTTTGTATCGATCATGACATACCTGATCCCGGCACATGAATATGACCGCGAGAAGAATGAGGCAGGCAACACCACAGTTATTGTAGAATCTTATCATGAAGTTGAGGGCGAACCAGTTCCGGTCTGGAAAATCCCGAACTTTGTCATGAAGGGACTTTCCAAACAGGCTGACATTATTTTCCCGTTGATCGTGATCGCCGGCTGCCTTGAGGTGATCTTATCCACAGGAATGTTCCATGCGTACTGTGGAAAGATGGCAATGAAGTGCAAAGGTAAGGAGAAAATATTCATACCTGCGATCCTGTTGATTTTTGCCTTTATCGGTATTACACAGTCCACAAATAAGTTCATCGGATTTGCTCCGCTGGGAGTTATGCTTGCCGCAACGCTTGGCTATGACGCGATCGTCGGTGTGGCGATCGTTCTTCTTGGTGTCGGCATTGGCTTCTCAACAGGTATTCTTGCGCCAACGACAGCCGTTGCGCAGGATCTCGCAGAGCTCCCGGCCTATTCCGGTATGTGGCTCCGTGTTGTGAGCTTCGTCCTCTTCTATGTTGTGACAGCCGCTTATATCATCTGGTACGGCGAGCGCTGCAAAAAGGACCCGACAAAGAGCGCGATCTACGGTGTGGAAGGTGTCAGCAGTTTTGATGTATCCGGCACACAGGTCGAGGTAAATAAGCGTCATCCGTACGTTCTGGCAGTATTTTTAATTTCCTTCGGTACATTAATGTACGGCTGCATCACCCGCGGTTGGGGCCTTGTTGAGACTGCTGTCTGCTTATTCTGGATGGCATTCATCGGCGGACTTATTTACGGATACGATCCGAGCACGATCGCAAAAAACTTTGTGAAAGGTGCGAAGAACATGACTTCCGCAGCCCTGATCGTTGGTCTCGGCGCTACAGTTGCCCTGATCCTTCAGTCCGCGAAGGTTCTTGATACGGTTGTTTACGGACTTGCAAATATGCTGTCCCTGTTCCCGAACTTCTTAAAACCGGCGGTTATGCTTGTCATGAACGTGATCGTCAATGGTTTCGTAACATCAGGTACCGGTCAGGCAGCAGTTGTTATGCCGGTTATGGTTCCACTTGCTGACGTAGCGGGCGTGACAAGACAGACCGCAGTTCTTGCATATAAGTTCGGTGACGGCTTCTGCAACTACATTCTTCCGCATGCGTCTGCCCTTATGGGATTCCTCGGTGCTACCGGTATCGGTTATGACCGCTGGATGAAATTTATGGGCAAGCTGTTCGGAATCTGGATGCTTTTAGGATCTGCGATCCTGATCTTCGGTTACTTTGTACAGTACGCGTAACGATCCGGCAGATCTGTGCACCTGTATAGATTGATCAAACAGATATCGATATACTCAAAAGAAAAATGTTCCGTCCGGTCGGGGAGATCATGGGCGGGACATTTTCTTTTTTATGGGATAGGGCAGTTCCAGCCCCAATTCGCCTAAATTCTTTGACAAGGATTTGACAAATAATATAGATATGAGTATAATAGATTCCATCGTTATATGAAAGTTTTGAGAAGGTGAAACCAGAAAATGACAGACGAAAGACAGATTTCAAAGGCGGTTATTTCCAGACTTCCGCGCTATTACAGATATCTGGGTGAGCTGATGGAGGAGGGGATCGAAAGGATTTCTTCCAATGAGCTGAGCGCCAGAATGAAGGTGACGGCGTCCCAGATCCGTCAGGATCTTAACAATTTCGGCGGCTTCGGCCAGCAGGGATACGGATATAATGTTAAGTATCTCTATACGGAGATCGCAAGGATTTTAGGAATCGACAGACAGCACAACCTCATTATCATCGGAGCCGGAAACCTTGGACAGGCCATCGCCAATTACACAAATTTTGAGAAGCGCGGATTTATAATCAAGGGAATGTTCGATACCAATCCGCGGCTGATCGGTCTCGTGGTCCGTGGTGTGGAAATCCGCGGGATCGATGACCTTGAACAGTTTATTATCGATAACGAGGTGCAGATCGCAGCCCTCACGATCCCGAAGTCCAAGGCTCCGGAGATCGCAGAGCGCCTGGTAAAGGCCGGAATCAAGGCGATCTGGAACTTTGCCCATACCGACCTAAATGTTCCGGATGATGTGGTCGTTGAGAATGTCCATCTCTCCGAGAGCCTGATGCGACTTTCCTATCGTGTCTGCAGCATGCAGGATGAGCGGGAGCGGAAAGCAAAGGAAAAAGCAGAACAGACGGGAACCAATGAGACATGTTGATTGGAGTTGGCTGTGATTTGATCGAAATTGAACGCGTAAAAAAAGCCTGTGATAAAGAGGCTTTTTTGTCGCGTATTTATACCGAGCGTGAGCGCCGGCAGGCAAAGGGAGATCCCCGGGTCCTTGCCGGCACTTTTGCCGTTAAAGAAGCAGTGGCGAAGGTGTTTGGAACGGGATTCCGGGAGTTTATGCCGATTCATGTGGAGGTCTTAAGAGATCCTCTTGGAAAGCCCTATGTGGAGCTTCATGAGGGAGCCGCAAAAATAGCCGAAGATCTCGGGATCACAAAGATCGAAGTGTCGATCTCAGACACGAAGGACCATGCGATGGCGTTTGCCGTCGGAGAGGGGGATGCCGGATGAAAGCAGTTCTCAATGGAAAAGAAATGAAAGAGTTCGATGCAAGGTCCATCAAAGGGTATGGGATTCCATCCTTAGTCCTGATGGAACGGGCGGCGATGGCAGTTGCAGAGAAAGCAGAGGAGATACTGGAAAAAGAAGAGGCAGGGACCGTCTGGTCCGTCTGCGGCTTTGGAAATAACGGGGCGGATGGGGTTGCCGCCGCCAGAATGCTGTTTTTAAAGGGGTATGATGTGAAGATCGTTTTCCCGCAGCGGGACGGAAAAGGAAGCGAGGAACTGGAAGCCCAGCTAAATGTCGTAAAACGACTGGGAATCCCGGTGATGACGGCGGAAGATCTGCCGGACCTGGTGGAAAAGAAGATCCCGGCGCAGCCGTTTAGAAAGGCCGGGGAGAGAAAAAGAAGCTGCCGGGGCGTGATTCTGGACGCAATCTTCGGGATCGGTCTTTCGAGAAATGTGGAGGGCGCATACCGGAAGCTGATCCGGTGGATCAATGGACAGGAAGACATGAAAGTCATTGCTGTCGATGTCCCGTCGGGCATCAGCTCCGATAACGGAAGCGTGATGGGAGATGCAGTCCGCGCGGATGTGACGGTCACGTTCGGAGAAAAGAAGCTTGGACAGGTGCTGTTTCCGGGGCGGGAACTCTGCGGACATCTTCTCGTAAAAGATGTGGGCTTTGTGCCGGAGAGCAGCGCAGAACGGGAAAAACATGTCCAGATGCTGGATCGGGAAGATCTTTTGAGGATCCCGGCCCGCATGGCTGACTCTAATAAGGGAACGTACGGAAAGGTCCTTGTGATGGCCGGAGCGAAGAACATGGCGGGGGCTTCCCTGCTTTCCGCCAGAGCGGCATACCGGATGGGAGCCGGCCTCGTAAAGGTCTTTACCCCGGAGGAGAACCGGCTGATCGTACAGGAAAAGCTTCCGGAGGCCATTTTAGCTACCTACGACACGAAGGAGGCCGAGAAAGACCCGGAAAACTTTGCGCGAAAGATCGCGAGGGAGACGGAATGGGCGGATGTGATCGTTCTGGGACCTGGGATCGGGATGGAAGATTATGCCAGATGCATGGTGGAAAATGTCCTGAAGGACGCCTATGTTCCGATCATTCTTGACGCGGATGCCCTGAATCTTGCGGCGGAATACCGGGAACTGACCGGTTATTTTACGGAGAATATTATTGTGACGCCGCATATGAAGGAGATGTCGCGGCTTACAGGAATTCAGATTGAAGAAATGAAGGAGAATCCGGTCCGCACTGCCAGAGAGTTCGCGGATCAGTACGGCGTAGTATGCGTCTTAAAGGACGCAGCGACGGTGATCGCCGGAAGAGATGGTAAGACATTCGTGAACGGAAGCGGGACTCCGGCTATGGCCAAAGGCGGTTCCGGTGATGTGCTTACGGGCGTGATCGCCGGGCTCGTAGCGCTGGGACTGGAGGAGAGTGACGCGGCGGCCCTTGGCGTTTATGTACACGGTCTCGCCGGTGAGGCCGCTGAGAAACACTTTGGAGTCCACGGAGTGTTAGCAGGAGAGATCGCAGATTGCCTTTCGGAGGTATACAGAGATGGAATTTGACAGAATCTACGCAGAGGTTGATCTCGGGCGTATTGAAGAAAATATGGAGGCCATGAAGGAGCATCTTCGTCCGGGAACGAAGATGTACGGCGTGGTAAAGACGGATGCATACGGACATGGGGCAGTTCCGGTGGCGAGGACCATCGACCGTTTTGTCTGTGGGTACGCGGTGGCAACGGTGGATGAGGGGCTTAAGCTCAGGAGACATGGGATCGAAAAAGAGATCCTGTGTCTTGGTCCGGTTTCAGCCGGCCGCTATCAGGAATGTCTTGAAAACGACATCAGTCTGCCTATGTTTGAATACCGGAGAGCAAAAGAATTATCAGATGCCGCTGTGGCAGAGGGAAAGACCGCGAAGATCCATATCGCGGTGGATACGGGAATGAGCCGTATCGGACTTTTCCCGGATGAGGGATCCGTGGAGATCGTAAAGGAGATCGCGGAGCTTCCGGCTCTCAGGATCGCCGGTATGTTTACCCACTTCGCACGGGCAGACGAGACAGATAAGACGAATGCAGGGGAGCAGTACAGACGGTTTCGCGAGTTCTGCGATGATGTGAAGGCAGCCGGTGTGGCTGTCCCGGTCTGTCACTGTTCTAACAGCGCCGGAATCGTAGAACTCCCGGATTTTAACATGGACGCGGTCCGCGCGGGAATCACGATCTACGGCCTGTACCCGTCGGATGAGGTAAAACAGGATATCATTTCTCTGAAACCGGCGATGGCGTTAAAGAGCTTTATCACTTACATCAAGGAGATCGGACCGGGAACGGAGGTCAGCTACGGCGGAACCTTTAAGGCGGAGAAGACGATGCGGATCGCTACGGTCTCTGCAGGTTACGGGGATGGCTATCCGAGAAATCTCTCCGGAAAAGGAGAAGTGCTGATCCATGGAAAACGGGCAAAGATCTTAGGCCGGATCTGTATGGACCAGTTTATGGCGGATCTTACGGGGATCCCGGAGGCCAAAGAGGGAGATTCTGTGACTCTTGTGGGCAGAGACGGAAATCAGGAGATCACTATGGAGGAGCTTGCAGAGATTTCCGGCGGATTCCATTACGAGATCCCATGCCTGATAGGAAAACGTGTTCCACGGCGGTACGTGAAGAATGGAAAAGAAGTGGGCGGCATGATGTGCAGGGATGAGGAGTACGAAGGCTTCTGACGGTCATGCTCGAAAACCGGTACGTCTGAATAAAATATCATAAGTGGGAAATACTCTGGACTATAAGAAGCACGCGTAGCAAGCTTCTTGAGGGAGCGCGGCAGCCGCCGGGGACAGGTGCAGGCACAGTCCCGGATCTGCTGACCGCATAGAAATTCAGGCGGAGTGTGAGACTTGTGATTATCAGACGGGGCGATATCTATTATGCGGATCTGAGACCGGTAGTCGGTTCGGAGCAGGGAGGCGTGCGGCCTGTGCTCGTGATCCAGAACGATGTGGGGAACAAGCACAGTCCCACGGTGATCTGCGCGGCGATCACATCAAGGATGAATAAGGCAAAACTTCCTACCCATGTGGAGCTTTCCGCCAGAGACTGTGACATGGTGAAGGACTCTGTGATCCTTTTAGAACAGCTTCGGACCATCGACAAGCAGAGGCTCAGAGAAAAGATCTGCCATATCGACGGGGAGCTGTTAGGCCGGGTGGACGAGGCGCTGAAGGTCAGCCTGGAACTTGGAGGCTATTAGGAAAATGCCTGTGAAAGGGGCGGAACCTGTTACATAATCGCGGGTGTATTCCTTGACGGGGCATGGATTTAATGCTATAGTGGACAAATAGTAACTGTTCAGTAGGTCTGCGCATTTACTGCGCTGACTGTAAGAAAACTTAGAATAGAAGGCAAAAATCCTATCGGCACAGCCGATTTGGAATGGATCTTTGAAACAATTCAGCCATGGATCTGGAAACGGCTGGATGCAGTACTGAAAATGATAAAGGAGTGTAGGTAATTCTCATGGACGATGGCAATTCGTGGATAGGAATTGTTTTATTTGCCGCATCGGTGATCCTGTTTGCGGTGATGTACGGATTCGGTGCGGCGGTTCAGGCGCTGAACACCAGTGCACTGGAGGATGAGCGCGACGAGGGGAATAAGAGGGCGGAAAAGCTTCTGAAGATCCAGGAGGATCCGTATCTCTTTATCCGCACAAACCAGCTGGCAACGAGTATCCTGACACTGGCAATGGGAGCGTCTTCCCTGCTGTTTGTGGTACGAAATCTGACGGCACTGCTCGGAGTGCGCACAAAGCTGCCGCATCTGGCAGCCGTTGGAATTTCATATGTCGCGGGACTTGTGGGAATCGCATTTCTGCTCACGGGACTGGGGATCGTGATCCCGAAGCGCATCGCTGCGAAAAGTCCGATCCGGTTCTGCTATAAGGTGCTTCCACTGGTGGAGCTTGTGGCGAAATTTCTGTTTCCGTTCGCGTGGCTGATGGATCAGTTCGCCTATATCTCCCTGAAGGCGGTGGGCATCAATATCCGCGAAAAAGATGACAATGTGACCGAGGAAGACATCATGTATATGGTCAATGAAGGTCATGAGCAGGGGGTCTTAGAGGCCAGTGAGGCGGAGATGATCACGAATATCTTCGAGTTCGATGATAAAGTGGCGGCGGATATCATGACGCACCGCACGGCTGTCCTTGCGTTGGACGGGGAGATCACGCTTAAGGAAGCGCTGGATTTCGTTGTGAAGGAAGCAAATTACTCGAGATTCCCGGTTTACGAGGAAGATATCGATAATATCATCGGTATTCTCCACATGCGGGACATGCTTCATTATACAGACTCGAAAGAACATTTAAATACGCCGATCAAAAAGATCAAGGGTCTGCTCAGAAGCCCACACTTTATTCCGGAGACGAAGAATATCAACTCTCTCTTTAAGGAGATGCAGTCCCAGAAGATCCATATCGAGCTGGTCGTGGATGAGTATGGTCAGCTTGCGGGTATCGTCACGATGGAGGATATCTTAGAGGAGATCGTCGGAAATATTCTGGACGAGTATGATAAGGAAGAGCCGGATATCGTTTCCAGAAAGAATGGTACATATGAGCTTACCGGTCTCACACTCTTAGATGATGTGGAGGAGACTCTTGGGGTGGAATTTGATAAGGAAGATAAGGATAACTTTGACACGTTGAACGGTTTCATGGTGTCCAGGCTTGGACATATTCCGAAAGCGGGAGAGAAGGGGAGTGTCCGGATCGGGGACTATCTGTTAAAGATTATGAAAGTGGAGAACAAGGTGATCCAGACGGTTCTTGCGATTCCGTTACCGAAAGAAGAGAAGAAATAGAAAGAGAAAATAGAAAACGGATACTCTGCACTCCGGCATTCCTGCCGGAAGCGAAAGTATCCGTTTTTACATTAGTCCTGTTCGCGGAAGTTTACAGTGCCGGCAGCCGGGTCCATGGACTCAACGATGGCTAAGGACTCTAAGTGGTAGCCCAGATTTCTGATGACCTGTCCGCCGATCTGGAATCCTTTTTCTACCGCGATGCCGATTCCTTCAACTGTAGCGCCCGCCTCATGGACAATGGAGATCAGTCCCTGAAGGGCATAACCGTTCGCCAGGAAGTCATCGATAATTAAAACATGGTCATCCGGGGAAAGGAATTTCTTGGAAACGATGACCTGATTTTTACATTTATGGGTGAAGGATTCTACTTCAGCAACATACATTTCGCCGTCAAGGTTTACGCTCTGGGATTTTTTCGCGAAAACGACCGGCACATGGAAGTGCATTGCCGCGATACAGGCAATACCGATACCGGATGCCTCGATGGTCAGGATCTTGTTGATATTTTCATTGGCAAAACGGCGCTTGAACTCCGCGCCCATCTCGTCAAAAAGTTCGATATCCATCTGATGGTTTAAAAAGCTGTCGACTTTTAATACGTTTCCCTCTTTTACAACACCGTCTTTCGCGATACGCTCTTCTAAAAAGTTCATGTTCTTTCCTCCGTAATTCCCCTTTTCGGGTGTATCTGTATTGTATCCAATTATAGCAATATTGGGGGGAGATTACAAGATGAAAAGAAGATGAATGGGCACAGGGATGGAAAAGCGACATCTTTTATAAAAGTTTATGGACTGCGGGCTTGCACAGAGAGCAGGAGCGTGATATTATGGAACAACAATAAATTCTTGATTCTGAATGCTCTGATATTCGATATGCTCTTAGCTGCGCTGCGGCATCGTTTTTCTTTATGTTCCATTTGAATAATGCTTCAATAGCAGACTTTGCTCGATACTTTATCAGATTTGGAAAGGTATTATGCTTTTATGGATAAATATGAGGTATTAAAACAGTATTTTGGCTATGACGCTTTCCGGGACGGACAGGAAAAGATGATTGACGCGATCACCTCCGGCAGGGACGTACTTGGAATCATGCCGACGGGTGCGGGAAAGTCGCTCTGTTACCAGATCCCGGCGCTGATGGCAGGGGAGAACGGGGGAATTACGCTTGTGATCTCACCGTTAATTTCCTTAATGAAGGACCAGGTCAGCGCGCTGAACCAGGCGGGAGTCCATGCGGCCTATTTAAACAGTTCCCTGACGCCAGGGCAGTATTATAAAGCGCTGGGATATGCCCGCGAGGGTCGATATCCGATCATCTACGTCGCGCCGGAGCGCCTTCTGACATCGGAATTTCTCGATTTTGCCGTCCACGCGAAGATCGCTATGGTGGCGGTGGACGAGGCCCATTGTGTCTCCCAGTGGGGGCAGGATTTCAGGCCCGGTTACCTAAAAATAGAAGAATTTTTGTGTACACTCCCGAAACGTCCGGTAGTCAGCGCCTTCACGGCAACGGCGACGGCGGAGGTTCGGGATGATATTATCGATCTCCTGAAACTCCAGGATCCGGTGGTGACGACAACAGGATTCGACCGTCCAAACCTCTATTTCGAGGTCCAGAGCCCGAAGGACAAGTATGCGGCGGTAAAGACATATATCGAAGAACACGCCGGTCAGTGCGGCATCGTTTACTGCCTGACGAGAAAACTCGTGGAGGAGGTGACGGAGAAGCTGATGAAGGACGGCTTTTCCGTGACGAGATACCACGCGGGACTTTCCGACAGCGAGAGAAAACAGAATCAGGAGGATTTCATCTTCGACCGGGCGCAGATCATGGTGGCGACCAATGCCTTCGGCATGGGAATTGACAAGTCGAACGTCCGCTTTGTGATCCACTACAATATGCCGAAGAACATGGAGAGCTATTATCAGGAAGCCGGCCGCGCGGGGCGTGACGGGGAACCGGCGGACTGCCTGCTGCTCTACGGCGGCCGAGATGTGGTGACAAACCAGATGTTTATCGACAACAACCGGGATAATGAGGAGCTTGACGATGTGACGAGAGCGATCGTTGCGGAGAGAGACCGGGATCGCTTGAAAAAGATGACGTTCTACTGCTTTACGAACGACTGCCTGAGAGAGTATATCCTGCGGTATTTCGGGGAGTATGGAAGCGGATACTGCGGGAACTGCTCGAACTGCAAGACACAGTTTGAGGAGATGGATGTGACGGAGATTGCGAAGGCTATCGTGGGCTGCGTCGCAGAGTGCCGGGAGCGGTATGGAACCACGGTGATCCTGGATACTGTCCACGGGGCAGCGACGGTGAAGATCCGAAACTACCACATGGATGAGAATTCCCATTACGGAGAGTCATCGAAGGTTCCTACATACAGACTGCGCCAGATCTTAAATTTCCTCCAGGTGAAAGAATATCTTGTGGTGACCTCCGACGAGTACGCCATCGTAAAACTCGGAAAGAACGCGGCGGCCCTCTTAAACAGTGATGATGAGAAAGTCACGATGAAGCTCCCGAAGGAGCAGGAGAGAGTGAAGACTGGAAAGACTTCCGGTGCGAAGAAGACAAAGATGACGGCCGGAAGCGAGAACTTCACGGAGGAGGAGACGACGCTTTTCGACCTCTTAAAGGAACTTCGCAGGGAGATCGCAAAGGAAGAAAAAGTCCCGCCTTACATCGTATTCTCCGACAAGACGCTGGTACATATGTGCCTTGTAAAACCCAAAAATAAGGGGGAAATGCTGAAGGTTTCCGGCGTCGGAGAGTTTAAGTTTGAGAAGTACGGGGAGAGGTTCCTGGATAAAATCAGGGATTCTTTGAGTTAAGAAATATAAATTAATGTGCTTTTTGCATAGATAAAAACGGGAAAGCGACTTGACGGATCGCAGAAACGGGTGTATGATAAGGACAGTTTCACTTACATGCGTTAAAGCGTAACGCGACAACGCATTTGAAAAACGGGATCTCGCATGAAGGGAAGGATTCCGAAAAAAAGTAAAATCTGAGGGGAGATCGATATTATGAAAAAAGTAACAGCATTTGCAATGGCAGCCGTTGTCGCTGCTTCCGCACTGACAGGCTGTGGATCCAGCTCCACAGCAGAGACAACAGCAGCAGCCACAGAGGCAAAAACAGAAGCTGCGGCAGCAGATTCCACTGAGGCGGCAAAAGAGGACGGCAAGACTTATAACGTAGGTATCTGCCAGTTAGTCCAGCATCCGGCTCTTGATGCGGCGACAGAAGGCTTCGAGGCTGCATTAAAAGATAAGCTCGGTGATAATGTAAAATTTGATCTTCAGAACGCATCCGGTGATTCTGCAACATGCGCGACGATCATCAACCAGTTCGTTTCCAACGACGTAGATCTGATCCTTGCAAACGCGACTGCAGCTCTTCAGGCCGCAGCGGCAGGAACCAGCGAGATCCCGATCCTCGGAACTTCCATCACAGACTATGCGACTGCTCTTGACATCGATAACTGGACCGGTACGACAGGTCTTAACATTTCCGGAACCTCCGATCTCGCACCGCTTGACCAGCAGGCTGCGATGCTCAACGAGCTGTTCCCGGACGCAAAGAATGTCGGCTTATTATACTGTTCCGCAGAGCCGAACTCCAAATATCAGGCAACAACCGTAAAAGGATCTCTGGAGGAGCTTGGATATACCTGTAAGGAATACACCTTCGCAGACTCCAACGATATCGCTTCCGTAACAACAACAGCAGCAGGAGAGAACGATGTTCTCTATGTTCCGACCGATAATACGGCTGCTTCCAATGCAGAGATCATAAACAATATCTGCCTGCCGGCAAAGGTTCCGGTAATCGCAGGTGAAGAGGGAATCTGCTCCGGATGCGGTGTTGCAACTCTTTCCATCGACTACTACGACATCGGATACAAAGCCGGTGAGATGGGCGCAGAGATCCTGATGGACGGCAAGGACGTAAAGGAAATGCCGATTGAGTTTGCGCCGGAGGTAACAAAGAAATATAACAAGGCAAACTGCGAGGCACTTGGAATCACGGTTCCGGATGACTACGTTGCGATCGAAGAATAATAACGACTTGAAATTATAAGGACATCAGGGTGGCAAACAGCAAAAACTTTTGTCACCCTGTTTGCTATCATCAGCCATAGGAGGAAAGAAACGTGAATTTTTTGACACTGTTCAACGCGCTGCCGGGTGCCTGTGCACAGGGACTCATCTGGGGCATCATGGCGATCGGCGTTTATATTACATATAAGATCCTTGATCTTGCGGATCTTACCGTGGACGGAACCATGTGTACGGGTGGTGCTGTCTGCATCATTTTCATGTTAAACGGGCATTCCGTAGGGGTATCCCTGTTTGCAGCCTTTATCGCGGGAATGATCGCGGGTCTGGTGACCGGAATCTTTCACACGGCGATGGGGATCCCGGCGATCCTCGCGGGAATCCTGACTCAGCTTGGTCTCTACTCCATCAACCTTCGCATTATGGGTGGTAAGGCAAATCAGGCCATCAGCGTGGATAAGTATGATCTTTTAGTGTCTCTCCGTTATGTAAAGGGAGTCGCTTTTTATAAGAACACGATCTTCGTGACAGCATTAATCATTGTGATCCTGATCGGAGTCCTCTACTGGTTCTTCGGAACGGAGATCGGATGTTCCATCCGTGCCACAGGCTCCAACCAGAATATGTCACGTGCCCAGGGTATCAATACCGATTTTACAAAGATCTTAGGTCTTATGATCTCCAACGGGATCGTTGCCTTTGCGAGCGGCTTATATGCCCAGTATCAGGGCTTTGCGGATGTCAACGCAGGCCGCGGTGCCATCGTGATCGGTCTTGCAGCCGTTATCATCGGTGAGGTCGTTTTCGGAAAGATCAGCCAGAACTTCGGATTCAAGCTGTTCTCCGTTGCCTTCGGCGCGATCATTTACTATCTGGTCCTTCAGGTCGTACTCTGGATGGGATTAAATTCCAACGATTTAAAACTCCTGTCAGCTCTTGTCGTTGCGGTATTCCTTGCGATCCCGTACATGAAAGGCAAATATTTCTCTAAACCGGTAAAAAGAGGAGGTGCACCTCGTGCTTGATCTTCACAGTATTTATAAAACCTTCAACGCGGGAACCGTCAATGAAAAGACTGCGTTAAACGGATTAAATCTTCATTTAAACGAAGGCGATTTTGTCACCGTCATCGGTGGAAACGGAGCTGGAAAATCTACCATGTTAAATGCGGTCGCAGGAACGTGGTTTGTGGATGAGGGAAAAATCACCATCGATGATATCGACGTGACAAAGCTCCCGGAGCACAAGCGTGCGAAGTATCTCGGACGTGTATTCCAGGATCCGATGACAGGAATGGCTGCCACCATGCAGATCGAGGAGAACATGGCATTAGCAGCAAGAAGAGGAATGACACGTTCTCTGAAGGCCGGAATCACCGCAAAAGAGCGTGAGTTCTACAGGGAGCAGTTAAAGATCTTAGGCCTTGGTCTTGAGGACCGCCTCACATCAAAAGTCGGACTTCTCTCCGGCGGACAGAGACAGGCGCTGACCCTTCTCATGGCAACCTTAAAGAAGCCGAGACTTCTCCTTTTAGACGAGCACACGGCAGCCCTCGACCCGAAGACGGCAGCGAAGGTTCTTGAGACAACCGACAAGATCGTAAACAGTGAGCATCTGACAACACTCATGATCACTCACAACATGCGCGATGCGATCGCCCACGGGAACCGTCTGATCATGATGAACGCAGGCCACGTGATCTATGATGTGGCCGGAGAGGAGAAGAAACACCTGACAGTCCAGGATCTTCTTGCGAAGTTTGAGGAAGCTGCAGGCGGCGAACTTGCGAACGACCGTATGATCCTGTCGTAGGGGCCATATATATAGAAGAAACAGGTCGAAAAGTAGATAAACGGCAGCGGATATCTGTAAGCAGATTGCAGAGTTTGCTGCCGTTTTTTGTGTAATAGGAAATTCCGAGGAATTCTCTATTACACAAAAGGCACTCATGTGCCAATGATGCGCACTCGCGCGAAGATGTAGATTGTCGCAAGCGACCGCGCGAGGCGCGAAAATGTGCCAAGGCACATTCTTTATTATTGCTTTTTTGCGTATTCCGTTGTATAAATGATGTGCAGCCTAAAAGGATTAAATACCGGACTGCGGGCAGATGCGGCGCAGGGAAAAGGCTGTGTTCAGGAGGAAATATTTATGAGCAGATCTGCAAAAAATGATAAAACAAAGACAAATGTGATGCGGCTTTTAGATGCCGCGAAAATCCCTTACGAGGCGAAGGAGTACCCGGTGGATGAGAACGATCTCTCCGGAAGCCATGCGGCGGACATGCTGGGTGTGGATCATGGAAGCGTGTTTAAGACCCTTGTACTGAAGGGAGAACGCACCGGATTTCTCGTCTGCTGTATTCCTGTGGACGGTGAAGTAGATTTAAAAAAGGCGGCGAAAGCGGCGGGAGATAAGAAGGTGGAGATGCTTCCGATGAAGGATCTTTTAGCCACAACGGGGTACATCCGCGGCGGCTGTTCTCCTATCGGAATGAAGAAAAAGTTCCCGACTTTTATTGATGAGGCGGCGTTAAAATACGAAACGATCGCTGTCAGCGCGGGCCAGAGGGGATTCCAGGTACTGCTTTCCCCACAGACTCTCGCGGACTATGTGGGAGCAAAACTGCTGGATTTGCAGCAAAATGGTTAACATAAATGAAAAAGTTATCGGAAACCACCTGAAAGTGGGGAATCAATATTTAACAAAATTGTAACATTTGCAATATTTTATACTTGCCAATACCACCAAAAATTTAGGTTTTATGCCGATAATATTTGGAAAAGATATTAATAAAATGTAACAATCATTAAAAAACGGGCTGTAAAATGTAACAAAGTTGGCCATGGCTTATTGACATTTGCCCTCTCATTCTCCTATAATCACAGACACCGGCCGGAAAACGGTCGGAATGAACAACCGGCGACAGGACGGAGAAAGAGGGTATTCAAAAATGAATCCATGGAACTCATTTCTTCAGACAGTCTTTCAGTTTGTGAAATCACTCTTCACCGGTGTGACAAAGAAGATGCACCGGAATGCGGCAATTCTCACGATGGGCGCAACACTGATTGCAGTGATTCCATTTACAGCTGTGGACTTCCAGGGCGGAGGCAAAAACGCGATCGTAGCGTTTGCAGAGACGCAGGGAGGTTCGGATGAAGACAGTCTGGAGGAGACAGAAGATACTGCTCTTCCGGAAACAGACGGAAATGTTTTAGAGGATGAGACGACGGCGGATGAAGCATCATCCGCGGAGACGGAAGCAGATATCGAGAAAGAAACTGAAAATACAGAGACGAATGATAAGAACAGCGCCGAGGACGCAGGAGCTTCGGAAAAAGCAGACGAGAGCAATGGGGCTCAGGATGAGTCTGCGGGGCCGGAAGTGGAAACTGCGGGAAACGCAGAGGCCGGAGCTGTGCAGGTTGAGGCGGAAGCAGAAGGCTCACCTGTGACAGAGGTACAGGCGGAAGCGGAAGAGACTGCGGCGGAGGAGCCTGCAAGGGAAGTTTTCACCGGCTACTCTGACAGCGACTACGATGTTCTTCTACGGATCGTGCAGGCGGAAGCTGGAAACTGTGACATGGAAGGCCGTGTCATGGTGGCGAACGTGATCTTAAACCGTGTGGAGAATGACTCATTCCCGAACACGATCACGAAAGTTGTCTACCAGAAACACCAGTTTTCACCGGTGTCCAACGGCTCCATCAAGAGATGCAGGGTCACAGCCGAGACGGTGGAGGCCGTAGGGCGGGCGCTCTCAGGTGAAGATCTGACGGACGGTGCCCTGTATTTTATGAACCGGCATGCGTCATCAAAAAAGAACGCCAGCTGGTTTGACAGACATCTGGAATTCCTGTTTAAACATGGAAATCACGAGTTTTTCCGGTAAACTCCGGGTCAGATAAAAAGGATAAGGGAAAGGCGGCATGTGCCAGAACCGTAAAAAAGCGGTTCTGGTGGGTGCCGCTTTTTTGCAGCTGCAGATCTGAAATAGAATACAGGTGATATATTCTGTCGGTTTGAAAACGAAAAGTCGATAGCCATGGAAAATAGTGGAGGTTGGCGGAAGGGCAGTACAGGATTTTATAATTGACATTTAAATGGGGGCATGGGATAATAAAACTCATGAAATTGGAAATACGTGAAAGAGGAAAAATGATGAAGTTAAAAAGAGTATTTTTTGATCTTGACGGCACACTGACGGATTCCATGCCAGGGATCACGAGGGGTGTTCAGTATGCGCTGAAACATTACGGCATCCATGTGGATGACCTTTCGGTCTTGAAACCGTTTGTGGGACCGCCGCTCTTCGACAGCTTTAAGAGATATTATAATTTTTCAGATAAGGACGCAAATGATGCGATCTATGTGTTCCGGGAATACTACGATGTGAAAGGCTGGATGGATAATGCGCCGTTCGATGGCGTGGAAGATATGTTAAAGACCTTAAAGGAGGCTGGCCTCGAACTCTATGTGGCAACATCGAAGCCGGAGGAGACCGCAAAGAAAGTCCTGGAATATTTCCAACTGACAGAGTATTTTAAATTTATCGGCGGCGCGTCCATGGATGAAGCGCGTGTGAATAAGGACGATGTGATCCGCTATGTCCTGGAAGAAAACTGCATCAGCGAGGAGGAGAAGCCTTCCGTGATCATGGTGGGTGACCGGGAACATGATGTATACGGTGCGAAGAAAACGGGACTTTCCGTGATCGGCGTGCTTTACGGATATGGAAGCCGTGAAGAACTCCAGAGCGCCGGGGCAGATTACCTCTGTGAGACACCGGAGGAGACAGCAAAGCTCTTAAAAGGTATGATGTAAAAAAAGATCAGCCGATATTTGGGATGCTTTGTCTGTGTAAAAGACAAGACAGACAGTACAGCAGGGATCGAAGATCCGGTTTACAGCTATGTCGGGAGTTGTAATTATGAGTCGCAGAAAAATACATGACACCAGGAAATGGAACTTGAAAAATGATCCGTGATGCGCTATAATAGTTCTCAGTTAAAGGGAATGTGATTCCTGGGATGTTCGACACTCCTGTCTATTTTGAACCTACATTTTGACATACGGGATTCCTATATTTTTGAACGGATGTCAGGCCTCCAAAGAGTGGAAGGCAGATGTTTAAGTGCGGATGCCCACCTAGCATTGCTAGGCGTCAATTATTCAGGAAACGGCATTTTGGGATTGCGAAAGATAAAAAAGCAGCGAGAGATCGCTGCTTCTTTTCATGTAACAGGAAATTCTGAGAAATTTCCTGTTACATGAAAAGGCACTAACGTGCCAGTGATGCGCACTCGCGCGAAGATATAGATTGTCGCAAGCGACCGCGCGAGGTGCGAGAATGCGCCAAGGCACATTCTTTTCACTTTATAGGAAAGACCGCCTGCGAGGATTTCCAAACGACGGTTTTGGAATGCGGGGAATGTTCAGATTCTGTTAATACTCTTTTCTAAATGATCGAAGTATGATATTATGGGTGCAAACAGGCTTCGCCACCCGTGGCAGGGGTGAGAGAAGCGGCTGCAAAGGAGAAATTTTTTTATGAAAAATGAACGGTTCGAACGATACATTTACATGGGGGTGACGGCAATCCTGGTACTGATCGCAGCGGTGTTTGTCGTCTTTCTGTTTCTGGAGAGGAATGCAGTGTTTGCCTTTCTGGGAAAAGTGCGGTTTGTCCTGGCACCGGTGATCTACGGCGCTGTACTTGCCTTTTTAATGTCTCCGGTCTATAACTGGTGCTACAATACAGTCGTGTATGTGCACGATGACGACAAGAAAAAAGAGGACGAGGAAAAGAAGATCGCGCCAAAGAAACGGTTCAAGAGTGAATCCTTCGGCAATTTCCTTGGAAAAGCCGTTGGAACAGTGATAAGCCTTGCGTTTCTGATCGTGGTGGTCGTAAGCCTTTCCAGCATGATCATCCCGCAGCTCTATTCCAGTATCGTGGGGATCATCAACATGATGCCGGTTTATTTCCAGAACGTGTATGACTGGCTGACGGAATTCTTCGTGAACAACCCGCCGGTGGAGCAGGCAATCTTAAATATTTACGAGCAGTCAGCCCAGTATTTTCAGAGCTGGATGGAGACGGACTTAATGTCGAATCTCTCCAATTTCCAGAACTTCCAGAATATTGAGAAGATTGTCGGCGGCGTATCCAGCGGAGTCATGAATGTGATCACGCTGACAAAAAACATGCTGATCGGATTGATCGTTATGGTCTATCTGTTAAATATCAAGGAATCCCTATCAGCGCAGGGAAAAAAATTTATTTATTCCGTTCTTCCACTGAAAGCGGCCAATATCGTTGTGGCAGAATTCCAGTTTATTAAAAAAGCGTTTTCCGGCTTTATTATCGGAAAACTGATCGATTCCCTGATCATCGGAATTCTCTGCTTTATCCTGATGCATCTGTTTAAGCTGCCGTATGAGCTGCTGATCAGCGTGATCATCGGAGTGACGAATGTGATACCGTTCTTCGGACCATTTATTGGAGCAGCTCCGTGCGCGATCCTCGTATTCCTCATCAGTCCGAAACAGTGTCTGTACTTTATTGGGCTGATCCTTGTGCTTCAGCAGTTTGACGGAAATATTTTAGGACCGAAGATCCTGGGAAATTCCACAGGTGTTTCCAGCTTTGGTGTACTGTTTTCGATCCTGCTGTTCGGCGGATTGTGCGGATTTGTGGGAATGATCATTGCGGTTCCGTTGATGGCAGTCATCATTCATATTTATAATCAGATTCAGGAATATCTCCTTTCAAAGAAGAGTCTGAGCATAAAAGAAGAGGACTATGTAAATCTGAAGCGGATCGACGAACAGAACGGCGAGTATAAAAAACACGGTGACGAACAGTAGCTGGTTCTGGTCGGGAAAGGAATTATGAACGAGAGAAGGAAACTGATAAACTGGATGGCGGGAGTCACGACGTTCATCGTGGTTCTGCTGATCGTGATCGTACTTCTGGACAGGGAAGAGGATGGAGTCTCCCTGGCAGCGGCATCCCGGACGGTGGCACTGACACTGGAGTCGGGGAATGGAATTCTTGAAAATGCGCCGGAGACGTCGAATTTTGATGAAGATCTATCGGACCAGTGGTATGTGAAATATATGGACTACCTCTATGGTCAGGGATATCTTGACAGCGGATCGGTCAAAGCGGACGAGCGGAGCGCTACGTCCGCAGTTACATACGCGGTTCTTTCGGACTGGGCGAAAAAGGCATCGGAAGAGGGAAAAGGGGAAACAGATGCGCTCCTTTCTTATGTGGATTCCGGTGACCGGGCGAAAAAGGCGGTCTCCAGTGAGAATTTCTGGAAGTTCTATGACGCGTTCCTCGCGGCGGTGGATCCGGACAGAGCTGTGGCCGAGGTGGAGACGGACCTTTACGGAACACCGGACAATGTGGATGGTGCGTCTGCATGGACAGCCTACACGAGGGACGGTATTTTTCAGTTTGAGGGACTTTACCTCGACGGATATATTGACCAGAAGATCCGGTTTCTGGCGAGAGACGATGAGATCTTAAAGGTGGAGGAGATGGTCTCGGACGAGATCGTCTACGAGAATGCCTGGATCTCGGGATTCTCCGGAAAGACAGTGACGGTCTTTATCGGAAATATCCAGAGGGAATTTCCGGTAAAGGGAGTTTTAAAGGATGAGAGCGAGATCTCCGGTCAGATCGGAGATCTGTACTTAAAGGGCGGAACCCCAAAACGACTGGTGCTGAAGAAAGAGAAGATCACCGGAACGGTCCTTGCGGTCCGCGACACAGAGATTGAGATCGACGGCTACGGCAGCGTGCCGCTGGCGGATCAGTTTAAGATCTATCGGACCTACGGTGTTCTCAGGGAACAGCAGAAGAAGGATATTCTCGTCGGCTACCACATGCAGGAATTTGTGGTGGCGGATGGAAAGATCTGTGCGGCCCTGACGACGGAGAAACCGGATATCGACATGATCCGCGTGCTTATCATGACGAACGGATTTAAGTCACTGTTCCATGATACGATCACACTTTCCTGCGACTCCATGGCAGTGTTGGAGTACGGAGATGAGAAGGATGCAAAGACGGAGTCCATCGCAGCAGGGGAGACGGTGACGATAAAACCGGGAGATTCAAGGGTCGCAAGTGGGCGTCTCACATTCCGTTCCGCAAATGAAGGCGGAATGATCACGGTACACAGTCTGGAGCGCGCTCAGGGAATGCCCGTCTATCCGGGACATATGGAGATCACGGAGGAGAGCGACGGCCTGCTTCTCTTAAACGAGGTGGATCTCGAGGAATATTTAAAGCGGGTGACACCGAGCGAGATGCCGCCGACTTATGAGCTGGAGGCGCTGAAGGCCCAGGCGGTCTGTGCGAGAACCTACGCATGGAGGCAGATTCAGGGCAATGCCTACTCGACCTACGGTGCCCATGTGGATGACAGCACGAATTTCCAGGTGTACAACAACACGCTGACCTTCGATTCCACGGATACCGCTGTGAATGAGACCTTTGGTCAGCTTCTGGAATACAACGGGGATCCCATCGAGGCGTTCTATTACTCCACATCTGACGGGCATGGAACCGACGGAAGTGTGTGGGGAGCGGATGCGTCCAACACGCCGTACCTCAGGGCAGTCACGATCAACAACAGGGCGAAGAAGCTGGATCTGACATCCAACGAGGCCTTTGAGAGCTTTATCAAGGACGAGAACACAGATGCCTACGACTCTGACTTCCCGATGTTCCGTTGGAACACGAAGACCACCAGCACGATCCTGGACGAAAAGATCGGCGGGGTCGGCAGGATCACGGGACTTACGATCACATCCAGGGGAGCGGGTGGATACGCGAAGACCCTGAAGGTCGTTGGAACGGAAGGTTCCAAGACATTTTCCGGGCAGAGCAGGATCCGCAGCATTCTCGGAAATGTATCACTTGTATACAACAGGAAAGACGGTTCCACATCTACGGGATGGGATACGCTTCCCAGCGGTTTCATCTATATCGAGAACAACGGAACCGATGAAAATCAGGTGACGACCTTCACAATCTACGGAGGCGGCTTCGGACACGGTGTCGGCATGAGCCAGAACGGTGCCCAGGGCATGGCAAAGCAGGGAAAGACCTGCCAGGAGATTTTAAAGTTCTTCTATGACGGGTGCGGGCTGATGGATATTAGTGAAGTGAATTAATGGAATATGAAAAATAAACAGCTCTGTGCAGCAGTTAAATGGAAAAGTGGATTTCGTTTGGCAGCGGTGCAGGGCTGTTTCGATCTTGAATAAGTCTGGGACAGGAAGTGGGAGAGTTCTTACCAAGGAAAGAAAAGGAAAAAGCCCGTGGAAGCATGTTTTCACGGGCTTTTGCTTTTGTTGAAGAGTTTTGTTAAAATTCGCGGTTATGGGTGATAATACCAAACTTACTTTCTGTACAGGTATTTCGGCACCCCGTTCTCCATCACGCGCTTCGGCTCGCCCTGGATCAGCGGGAGAGCGTAAGCTGAGAAGTCATCGGTGATATCGTTTCCTGCCGCGTTGATCCATTCCTTTGGGAATTTCTTTTCCTGATTGCAGATGAGGCTTACATCCTCCGGTGTGCAGTGCATCTTGTACGGCATGTCGGAGTCACGCTTGAAGGCGATCATCTTCTTTGTCTCCCCGGCGAGAACTGCCTTCACACCGGCAGCGCCTGCCATGGCTGCTTCCTCGATATCCGTCTCAGATACCATCATGCCGCTGCAGCGCTGGTTGACATTTAACTCGATGGAGCGGACTTTCACGCCGAACTTGTCGCGGACAAAGCTTTCCAAGACCTCGCCGCAGCCGGTGAGCATCTTGTGACCGAAGGAATCGAGCTTCGCTGCGTCGGAGTACTCGCAGACAAAGGTGCCGCCCTCATCGGCAATTCCCTCGGAGACGCAGACAACAAGGTTCGGGGATTTCTTGAATGCAGCGTCCAGGTCATTATAGAACTGCTCTAAGGAGAACGGAGTCTCCGGGAGGTAGATAAGGCATGGGTTGTCGCCCTCATATTTTCTTGCAAGCCTGGAAGCAGCGGTGAGCCATCCTGCGTGGCGTCCCATGATCTCGATGATGGTGACGGATCTCTGCTGATAGACAGAGGCGTCGAGGACGATCTCGCGGACGGTGGAGGCAACATACTTTGCGGCGCTTCCGAAGCCCGGTGTGTGGTCGGTGAGGACAAGATCGTTGTCGATGGTCTTCGGGATTCCGATGAATTTCACATCGCTTCCAATCTTCTCCGCATAGCGGGAGAGCTTGTCCACGGTATCCATGGAGTCGTTTCCGCCCACATAGAGGAAGTATCCGATGTTCATCTCACGGAAGTTATCGAAGATCGCAGGGTAAACTTCACTGTCTAAATCTGCCGGAAGTTTATAACGGCAGGAACCAAGGTATGCGGCCGGAGTGAGCTTTAAGAGCTCAAGTTCCTCGTCAGAGAGGTCCGTGGAAAGGTCCATCACATGGTCAGCGAGGAATCCCTCGATTCCGTTGATCATTCCGAGAACATGTCCGTCCGTGCCGGATTCCCTGAATGCTTTTACCGCACCATAAAGGCTCGCGTTGATGACGGCGGTAGGTCCGCCGGACTGTCCGATTACAAGATTTTTCATAATTTCTGTATTCTCCAATCTGAATGTATTCCGTAAGCTTATTATAAAAAAATGTGTATGGAAAATCAATGATGAATGTATAAAAACGGAAAAACGGGCAATCCTATGACCAGTACAAAAGAAAAAGATTAATACTTATCCTCCCCTTTTTAGTACCCTGTTCGCTGCCCCTATAGAGACAGCGGGCGGGGTATTTTTTGAATGAAAATCAGAAAAAAGGAGAAGATAAAAGGCGGGAAGCGCAGAAAAAACTTTTGCGTTCAAAATATTTGAATGGAAAGCTTGACAAAGCCCGTGGAAAGGATTACTATCAAAAGCAGCAATATAGTTATGAAAACTACATGATACGGAATGTAGAAATGAAATAAACAGGAAAGGAAACCAGAAACGATGAGCAAAAAAGGATGGAAAGCCGGAGCAGTTCTGGCGGCCGGAGCTGGAATCACAGCGGTACTCGCGGCGAAGAAGCGCGGAAACATGGAAATGGATAAGATGAAAAAGACTTCCCATGGAAGCAGATCCGATTACCGCAACACAGAACTCGGAAAACAGGATAAGAACAGCAAGGGAATCTACTACACAAACGGAAACTACGAAGCGTTCGCCCGCCCGGAGAAGCCGGCGGGAATCGAGGAGAAGTCCGCGTACCTTGTGGGAAGCGGTCTCGCATCCCTGGCAGCGGCATGCTTTCTCGTCCGCGATGCCCAGATGCCGGGAAAGAACATCCACATCTTAGAGGCCATGGATATCGCCGGAGGTGCCTGCGACGGAATCGATGATCCGACAAGAGGATATGTGATGCGCGGCGGCCGCGAAATGGAGGATCATTTCGAGTGCCTCTGGGATCTGTTCCACAGCATCCCGTCCCTGGAGGTTCCAGGCGCGTCCGTTCTCGATGAGTATTACTGGTTAAACAAGCATGACCCGAACTATTCTCTCTGTCGTGCCACAGAGCGCCGCGGCGAGGATGCCCATACGGACGGAAAGTTTGGTCTGAGCCAGAAGGGCAGTATGGAGATCATGAAGCTCTTCTTCACGAAGGATGAGGATCTCTATGACAAGACCATCGAGGATGTGTTCGATGATGAGGTATTCGGCTCCCAATTCTGGCTTTACTGGAGAACCATGTTCGCCTTTGAAAACTGGCACAGCGCCCTGGAGATGAAGCGGTACTTCCAGAGATTTATCCACCATATCGGCGGCCTTCCGGACTTCTCCGCTCTGAAATTCACCCGCTACAACCAGTACGAATCCCTGATTCTGCCGATGCAGAAATACCTGGAGGCGGCAGGCGTGGAGTTTCGGTTCGGCACAGAGGTCACAAACGTCCGCTTTGAGATCACGGACGGAAAGAAGACGGCCCGCGCTATCGAGTGCCGCACGAAGAACGGGGACACGGAGATCCCGCTGACGGAAAGGGACCTTGTGTTTATCACAAACGGAAGCTGTACAGAAGGGACGATCTACGGTGACCAGAACCATGCGCCGGTGGGTGACGCGGAAGTGAGAAGCAGCGGCTGCTGGAGCCTCTGGAAGAAAATTGCAGCCCAGGATCCGTCCTTCGGTCATCCGGAAAAATTCTGCTCCGATATCGAGAAGACGAACTGGGAGTCTGCGACGGTCACCACCGCAAATGAAGAGATCATCGACCAGATCAAGAAAATCTGCAAGCGCGACCCGAGGACAGGCAAAGTTGTTACCGGCGGTATCGTGAGCTGCCGCGATTCCAAGTGGCTTTTGAGCTGGACCATCAACCGCCAGGGACAGTTCAAGAATCAGAAGAAGGACGAGGTGTGTGTATGGGTATACAGCCTGTTCACCGATGTCCCGGGCGACTATGTGAAGAAACCCATGAAGGAGTGTACCGGTAAGGAGATCACCGCCGAGTGGCTGTATCATCTCGGAATCCCGGTGGAGGACATCGGGAGACTGGCAGGAGAAGAGTGCAACTGCACGCCGACCATGATGCCATATATCACAGCGTTCTTTATGCCGAGAGCTGCCGGAGACCGCCCGGATGTAATTCCGGACGGATCTGTAAACGCCGCCTTCCTCGGACAGTTTGCAGAGACTCCGAGAGATACGATTTTCACCACAGAGTACTCTGTCCGTACCGCCATGGAGGCAGTATACGGACTCTGTGGAGTGGACCGCGGTGTGCCGGAGGTATGGGGCAGTGTCTATGATGTGAGAGAGCTCTTAGACAGCACGGTGAAACTCATGGACGGAAAGTCCCCGCTTGAGATGAAGCTTCCGATGCCGTTTGAGATGTTGAAAAAGCCGCTGCTCCGAAAGATCGATAAGACGATCATTGGAAAACTTCTGCGGGATCACGATGTCCTTAAGGACTGGATGTTGTAGAGGCGCGGTGCGCGAATAAAATGGATATATGAGAATATAGTGAAAATGCCGGAAATGGGAAGCTGCCTGTTTCCGGTATTTTTATGCCTGAATATGCTGAGATTTTTTGCGAAAAGGGGAGATCCGCTGTACTTTCTGTTTTCTTCCGCTTTGTTTTAAGAATTCGTAAGGGAAAAGAAATGGATTCCTTTGAGTGTATGCGGTAAGATAAGGATGTAAAAAGAAATAGTCCTGATACAGGTGAATTTCAGCTGCAAAGGGAAACAGAACATGAATGCCGCATGTCTGACGCAAATAAAATCGAGAGGTTATAAAAATTGATAAAGAGGGGGAAAGTATGAGAAAATATGGATTATATCTTCTGATCGCGGTGAGTCTCATGACTGGCTGCCAGAAAAAAGATACAGTGACGGTGGATACGGCAGCGGAGACGACACAGGAGAGCAGCGAGACAGGACTCAAGGCGGAAAGTGAGCCGGAAAGCACGGCGGAGAACTTGTCGGGCACAGATCAGAACGGGAATACGGACGTGGATGCCAGGGCGGACCGTCTCGCCCCAATCCCCATCGCGGTAAACGGGGAATATGACGGGGAATGGGATGACGCAGACCAGACTCCGATCATCACATCACGCTGTGACAAGGTTTATGTTCAGGGGGACGGATATGACGCACTGAAGCAGTCACTCACTTCCCTGAATAAAAAGCTGGTCAGCCAGAATAAAGAGGAGTATGCCTCCTATAAAAAAGAAGCTGAGGATATGCGGAACAATTACCCGGAAATGAAGCAGTCATATGTCTGTAATTATGAATTCAATCCAGTCCGCTTCGACCATACGGTCGTCAGTATGTACTGGCTGAAATATTATGATCTGGGAGGTGCCCATCCCAGCTCTGTGACGGAATACCACAATTTCGATACGCAGACGGGAAAAGAGCTGGAACTCGGCGATGTGGTAAAAGATCTTCCGGGATTCCGGATATATGTGAAGGGGGAACTTTCTGACCAGAAAGAGGAGAAAGGATTATTCGAAGATTATGAAACGACCGTGGACAGTCTGTTTGCGGGGATGGATGGATATGGGCCATTGGAATGGTGCATCACAAAAACTGGTGTGCGCATTCATTTTGACCAGTATGTTATCGCCTCATATGCGGCAGGAGCTGTTGAAGTGGAGGTTCCGTTTGCCGGAAATGAAGCGATGTTCCAGACAGACTATATAGGGAAAGCTTCAGAAGGCTGGGCAGAAAAGATCAGTCCATGGGAGACTGTGACGTATGAGCACGAGGAAAACGATACTTCTGTGAGTTATCATTTTGATGATGCCGCAGACGGGTATGACACGAGAAATATCACGATCGAGCGGGAACAGGGTGGAAAGAAGAAAGAATTCACGATGGAACTCTATGGACAGCCCCAGTACGGCTGGATCGTCATGACAGATGACGGGCACCCATATCTCTACACGGAGATCCAGAGTGAGAATGACTGGAGGACCATGGAAGTCTTTGACCTGAAGGGAGAAGAGATCCGTCATGTTGGTACATCGAATGACAGCCCTCATGGTGCCCTCTTAAATGATCCGGATGGATTTTACCTTACCCGCAGGGTGGACGCTCTGGGAACATACGACGCTTACCGGAAATTCCATGTGGGTGAGAGCGGGATGCCGGTGGCAGAGAATGATGTGTATACAAAAGTCAATGTCTGCGACTCGAAGGAGGACGAGGCGGCGCTGGTATCCACGAGGGAGCTTCCGGTGACGATGATGGAAGCAGACGGCAGTGAAAAAGAGGAGAAACTTCCAGTGGGAACAAAGTACTATGTCCGGGCGACAGATCTGGAAAACTTTGTGGACATGGAGCTCTCCGATGGACGCAGATGCCGTCTGGCAGTGAAAAAGTCGGATAAAGGCTGGGGATTCGAGATCGACGGGGTGTATGAAGAGGATTGTTTTGAATTTATCCCGTATGCTGGATAAAAAGAATGTGTCATGGTGAATTTCCACACCGAACGCGCTCGCCTGCTGTAATCTGCATCTTTTCGCGAACACGCATTCAGGAATGGGCGGAATCCGGGAAAAACGTCGAAATGCATTGACAAAACATATCCTCATGTTAAAATGGACTTATATGACGATTTGTAGCTGTGAAAATACCAGGCAGTTACGATTATTTGAAATACAGGAGGGGGAACCAATGAAGTTTTTCATTGATACAGCCAATGTGGATGAAATCCGCAAAGCAAATGACATGGGAGTGATCTGCGGAGTTACAACAAATCCGTCCCTGATCGCAAAAGAAGGAAAAGATTATGTTGAGACTTTAAAAGAGATCGCTTCTATCGTAGACGGACCGATCAGCGGTGAGGTAAAGGCAACAACAACTGACGCGGAGAGAATGATCGCGGAGGGCCGCGAGATCGCGAAGATTCACCCGAATATGGTCGTTAAGATCCCGATGACGATCGAAGGATTAAAGGCAACAAAAGTTCTTGCATCGGAAGGAATCAAGGTAAACGTGACTCTGATCTTCTCTGCAAATCAGGCGCTTCTCGCAGCTAGAGCAGGCGCAGCTTATGTATCCCCGTTCTTAGGACGCCTCGATGATATTTCCCAGCCGGGTATCGACCTCATCGACACCGTTGCAGAGATCTTCGCTCTCCATGATATTGAGACGGAGATCATCGCGGCAAGCGTACGACACACCATGCATGTAACAGAGTGCGCACTCGCAGGTGCCGATATCGCGACGGTTCCGTACAAAGTAATCGAGCAGATGACACATCACCCGTTAACTGACCAGGGAATTGAGAAATTCCGTAAAGACTATGAAGCAGTTTTCGGCAAATAAGGAAAATTCATGAGGACGCCTTCGGGCGTCCTTTTTTTGTGCGCTTTTCTGTGATAAAGAGGTAGTGGAAAGAACAGAAAACGCGAAAAATTGCGAAGGCGGAAAATTTAAATAATAGTAACTGTTCAGTACCTTCACAGTTACATGCAAAAATCCATTCCAAATCGGCTACGCCGATGGATTTTTGCCTTTTAGCCTAGGTTTTCTTACGGTCAGCGCAGCAAGTGCGCAGACCTACTGAACAGATACAAATAATACAAAATACATAAACAATACAAACAATAATCGACAACAATAAACAGCACACAAAGAGAAAGGTAACAAAACAAATGGAAACATCAGAAACAAAACAGAACAAGGCGGCATCTGTCGTTATCCAGACTGCGGTTATCCTGTTCGGTCTCACGGTCTACGCTGCGGGAGTCGTCCTCTTCATTCTGCCGTTGGACATGATCGCCGCGGGAACCACAGGACTTGGTCTTATGGCACAGCATTTCTTCGGGATCCCTCTTTCCGGCTTCGTGGCGGTCTTCAATATCGCCATGTTCGGTCTCGGCTGGCTGGAGTTGGGGAAAAAATTTGCGGCGACGACCCTGCTTGCGACATTTTATTACCCGTTCATCCTTGACCGCCTGACCGCCCTGGCGGGAGACTTCGTATTCACAACGGATCCCATGCTCTGTGCCATCTTTGCTGGGATCATGATCGGATTCGCTCTGGGGTTCGTGATCCGCTCCGGTGCCTCCACCGGCGGCATGGACATCCCTCCGCTTGTCCTGCAGAAACGCTTTAAGTTCCCGGTATCCGTGTCCATGTATGTTTTCGATGTGGCGATCCTCTTATCCCAGCTTTTGTTCCGCGACCGGGAAAAGATCCTTTACGGAATCATCATGGTCATGGTTTACACCGTGATCCTCGACAAGATGCTTATGATGGGCAAAAAGCAGGTACAGGCGAAGATCATCAGCGAGAAATACGCGGAGATCAACATCGCGGTGCAGGAACAGCTTGACCGTGGAACCACATTGTTCCAGATCGAGGGCGGGCATTTAAGAAAGCCGTCCATGGCCGTCATCACCGTGGTTTCCGGCAGGGAACTTCAGAAATTAAACCGCATCGTCATGGACATCGACAGCGAGGCCTTCATGGTCGTTCATCAGGTCGGCGAGGTCCGGGGACGCGGATTTACGGATGTGAAACGCCATCTGGAAGCAGCTGGTTTAAAAAATTAAGCGCAGTTACAGGACCACGTTAGAAAAAAAGTTTCTTAATTTTTTCTGACGAAAAAGCATAAAAATGTTGCTAAGCCGGGGAAAAACTCCTTGAATTTTACGTCAAATCCGTTTATCATTAGAATAGGCAGAAATTTGATTTTCGTCAATTTAAGGAAAAATGGAGGACAGCAAAATGACAAAAACGTCGGCAATCAACAGAATTCATGATTTGCTTGATGACAACAGCTTTGTTGAGGTTGGTGCTTATATTACTGCCAGAAGCACTGATTACAACATGCAGTCTCAGGAAACCCCTGCAGATGGTGTTGTTACCGGTTATGGTACGATCAATGGCGCTCTCGTCTATGTGTACAGCCAGGACGCGTCCGTAATGGGCGGATCCATCGGCGAAATGCACGCAAAGAAGATCGAGAAGCTCTATAGTATGGCTATGAAAATGGGCGCACCCATTGTTGCCCTGGTAGACTGTGCAGGATTCAGACTCCAGGAAAGCATGGATGCCCTGGACGGCTTCGGCAAACTTTATGTCTGCCAGGCAATGGCATCCGGTGTGATCCCGCAGATCCAGGCTGTGTTTGGAAACTGCGGCGGTGGAATGGCTGTGGCATCTGAAATGGCTGATTTTACATTTATGGAACAGGAAGCAAAAATGTTTGTGAATGCTCCGTTTGTAATCGCTGAGAACGATGCTGACAATTCCAGCGCGGAGTACCAGGCAAAAGAGACAGGAAACGTATGCGCGACTGGCTCCGAGAAAGAAATTTTCACCGAGATCAGAAACCTTGTTTCCATCCTTCCGGCTAACAACGAGGATGACATGTCTTACAGCGAATGTGAGGATGACTTAAACAGAATCTGCACAGATATCGAGAACTGCGCAGGCGATACATCCATCGCACTGTCCATGATCTCTGATGACAGCTTCTACATGGAAATGAAGAAGGACTACGCACCGGAGATGGTAACGGCATTTATCCGCTTAAACGGAGCTACCGTTGGCTGTGTTGCAAATCGCAGCGAAGTTTATACAGACGGCGAGAAGACTGCTACTTATGACGCAGCCCTTACCGCAGCAGGATGTGAGAAAGCAGCAGCATTTGTAAACTTCTGCAACGCTTTCGAGATCCCGGTACTTACACTTGTCAATGTAGATGGTTACAAGAACTGCAAATGCAACGAGAAGAAGATCGCGAAGGCGGCAGCACGCCTGACCTACGCGTTCGCAAACGCTGACGTTCCGAAGGTAACTGTCGTTGTCGGCAAGGCAAACGGAACAGCAGGTCTTACCATGAACAGCAAGTCCATCGGTTCTGACATTGTATACGCATGGAAGAACGCGAAGATCGGCGTTATGGAAGCAGCACCGGCTGTGAAGATCATGTATGCTGACGAGATCGCAAAGGCTGACAATGCGGCAGCCCTGATCAATGAAAAAGCAGCACAGTATAATGAGATGCAGGCAAGTGCACTTGCGGCAGCAAAGAGAGGATATGTAGACGATATCATCGAGGCTTCCGAGACAAGACAGCGTGTAGTTGCTGCATTTGAGATGCTGTTCACAAAAAGAGAGGATCGTCCGTCCAAAAAGCACGGAACGATCTAATATGAGGTGGCTGAAATATGAAACAGAGAATTAGAAGAATCTGGCTTGCACTCTGCATGGCAGTTTGTCTCTTCGCGCTTGCAGGATGCTCTGCAGCCGCTGACACCGCTGAAACAATCGATCCGCAGATCGAAATGGCGATGCAGTCCGGCTCCCAGCAGTACCTGGATCTGTTCAACCAGATGGATGATGCTTCCATCGAACAGGCCCTTGCAACAAGCGTAAAGAACAAAGATACTGTTATGGAGAATGCGTTAAAATCCTGGGATTCCATTAAGGATGACCTTGGCGCGTTCGTTTCCAGCGAGACAGCAGTCGTTACAAAAGGTGATGACGGCTATATCGCAAGAATGAACACCGTTTACGAGAAGAGAGCGATGGAATTCACTCTGATCGCGGACGAAGATCTCAGCAAAGTTGAGACAATTTCCTTCTCCCCGGTTTACACAACAGGCGAGAAGATGGCGAAAGCCGGAATGAATACCTTAATGGGTATGGGCGTTGTATTCGCAGTCCTGATCTTCATCAGCTGGCTGATCAGCATGTTCAAATACATCAGCGTATTTGAGGCGAAGATGAAAGCAAAGAAAAATGCGGCAGCGGCAGCACCTGTGGCAGCACCGGCAGCTCCGGCCCCTGCAGCAGCACCGGCTCCGACAGCAGCTCCGGCTGAGGAGGAGAACCTTACCGATGATACAGAACTCGTTTCCGTGATCACAGCAGCAATCGCAGCTTATGAGGGAAAAGAGACTGTTGACAACGGACTTGTAGTCCGCTCCATCAAACGTGTTTCTAACAGAAACTGGAATTAATATTATCAGGAGGAAATCACAATGAAAAATTATACAATCACAGTAAACGGTAATGTATATGAAGTAACAGTAGAAGAGGGCTTCACAGGCGCAGCTTCCGCACCGAAGGCAGCAGCACCGGCACCGAAGGCAGCACCGGCAGCAGCACCGAAGGCAGCTCCGGCACCGGCAGCAGCTCCGGCAGCTCCGGCTGGCGCAGCAGGCGCAGTAGCAGTTACAGCTCCGATGCCGGGTAAGATCCTTGGCGTTAAGGCATCTGCAGGTCAGGCTGTTAAGAGAGGTCAGGTTCTCCTGATCCTTGAAGCTATGAAGATGGAGAACGAGATCGTTGCTCCGCAGGACGGCACTGTTGCAACAATCAACGTTGCTGTTGGTGATTCCGTAGAGCCGGGTGCTACACTCGCTACATTAAACTAATTTTCTGCTGACTGCAGATTCCACATGGAGGGATTAACATGGAATACATTCAAAATACACTTTTGAATCTTCTTCAGCAGACAGCATTCCTGAATTTAAGCGTAGGAAACCTGATCATGATCTTAGTTGCGTGTATCTTCCTTTACCTTGCGATCGGAAAAGGATTTGAGCCGCTTCTTCTTGTGCCGATTTCCTTTGGTATGCTGCTCGTAAATATCTATCCGGATATTATGCTGAGCATTGAAGATTCTTCCAACGGTGTTGGAGGACTTCTTCACTACTTCTATTTACTGGACGAGTGGAGTATTCTCCCGTCCCTGATCTTCATGGGTGTCGGCGCGATGACAGACTTCGGTCCGCTCATCGCTAACCCGAAGAGCTTCCTTTTAGGCGCTGCCGCTCAGTTCGGTATCTACGCCGCTTACTTTATGGCTATTTTCATGGGCTTCAACGACAAGGCAGCAGCTGCGATCTCCATCATCGGTGGTGCTGATGGCCCAACATCCATCTTCCTTGCAGGTAGGCTTGGACAGACTGAGTTCATGGGACCGATCGCCGTAGCAGCTTACTCCTACATGGCTCTCGTTCCGATCATTCAGCCGCCGATCATGAAACTCTTAACAACGGAAGAAGAGAGAAAGATCAAGATGGAACAGCTTCGTCCGGTATCCAAACTTGAGAAGATCCTCTTCCCGGTTATCGTTACGATCGTAGTTTGTATGATCCTTCCGACAACAGCTCCGCTCGTTGGTATGCTTATGGTTGGTAACCTCTTCCGTGAGTCCGGCGTTGTTAAACAGTTACAGGAGACAGCTTCCAACGCTCTTATGTACATCGTTGTAATCGTTCTCGGTCTTTCCGTTGGCGCTACAACAAGTGCTGAGAGATTCTTAAAAGTTACAACTATCAAGATCGTTATCCTTGGACTTATCGCGTTCGCGTTCGGTACAGCAGCCGGCGTTATCTTTGGTAAGCTCATGTGCAAGGTAACTGGTGGTAAGGTTAATCCGTTAATCGGTTCTGCCGGAGTATCCGCAGTTCCGATGGCAGCCCGTGTATCCCAGAAGGTTGGTTCTGAGGCAGATCCGACAAACTTCCTTCTTATGCACGCAATGGGACCGAACGTAGCCGGCGTTATCGGTACAGCAGTTGCTGCAGGTACCTTCATGGCTATCTTCGGAGTTTAATTGGAACCGAAACTTTTAATATAGGGAGGTCTGCCCGGGCAGATCTCCCGGTAGGAGGATAATAAAATGGCAGAAGTTCAGAAAAAGCCGGTTAAGATCGTTGAGACCGTTCTTCGTGATGCGCATCAGTCTCTCCTTGCAACAAGAATGACGACTGATCAGATGCTTCCGATCGTTGACAAAATGGATAAAGTTGGCTACCACGCAGTAGAATGCTGGGGCGGCGCTACTTTTGATGCCTGCCTGCGTTTCCTGAAGGAAGATCCGTGGGAGAGACTCAGAAAACTGAGAGCTGGATTCAAGAACACGAAGCTCCAGATGCTGTTCCGTGGTCAGAATATCCTTGGATACAATCATTATGCAGATGATGTGGTTGAGTACTTTGTACAGAAATCCATCGCAAATGGTATTGATATTATCCGTATTTTTGACTGCCTGAATGATATCAGAAACCTTGAGACTGCCGTTAAGGCAACAAAAAAGGAAGGCGGACATGCCCAGATCGCCCTTTGCTATACATTAGGCGATGCGTATACACTTGATTACTGGAAGAATATCGCTTCCGAGATCGAGAGCATGGGCGCTGATTCCCTCTGCATCAAGGATATGGCAGGTCTGTTAACTCCGTATGCGGCTACTGAGCTTGTTACGGCATTAAAACAGGGTACAAAGCTGCCGATCGACCTGCACACGCACTATACCTCCGGTGTTGCTTCCATGACATATTTAAAGGCTGTGGAAGCAGGCTGCGATATCATTGACTGCGCAATGTCTCCGCTGGCTCTCGGTACATCCCAGCCGGCAACTGAAGTTATGGTTGAGACATTCCGCGGCACCAAGTATGATACTGGCTATGACCAGAATCTGCTTGCAGAGATCACCGATTACTTCACACCGATCCGTGAGGAAGCTTTAAAGAGCGGCCTTCTGAACCCGAAGGTTCTCGGTGTAAACATCAAGACGCTCCAGTATCAGGTACCGGGCGGAATGCTTTCCAACCTTGTTTCCCAGTTAAAGGAAGCTGGTCAGGAAGACAAGTACCGCGCAGTGCTTGAGGAGATCCCGAGAGTAAGAAAAGACTTCGGTGAGCCGCCGCTTGTAACTCCGTCCTCCCAGATCGTTGGCACACAGGCTGTCATGAACGTTCTTGCCGGCGAGAGATATAAGATGGTTCCGAAGGAGTCCAAGAAGATCATGATGGGTGAATTTGGTAAGACGGTGAAACCGTTCAACAAAGAAGTCCAGAAGAAGATCATCGGTGACGCGACTCCGATCACCTGTCGTCCAGCAGATCTGATCGAGCCGCAGTTACCGAAATTCGAGAAGGAATGCGCACAGTGGAAGCAGCAGGATGAGGATGTATTATCCTATGCTCTGTTCCCGGCTGTAGCAAAAGACTTCTTCGAGTACCGTGAAGCCCAGCAGACGAAGGTTGACCAGAAGACTGCAGACAAAGCAAATAAAGCTTACCCGGTATAATTTTGCAGTAAATCTGAAGTGTAATTGACGAAAAAACATGAGGCCCGGCGTTTCCATGAGGAGATGCCGGGCTTTTGTGCTGTCATGCATTCGAAAGAAACTGGCGGTGGAAGCTTCTGCAGGTTATAGTTTCTTTTTTAAGTTTTTATTAAGAAAATGCGGCAATATTTGGAATTTGTGTGAAGTTTCTCCTGCGCGGTTGACAGAAAAGTGCCTTTATCATTATAATGGATATGATGTCGATTTTATGCAAAATTTCACGAAACCGGCAGTGGGAGAGAAGAAAAACATGACAAAGAGACAAAAAAGATTTCTGGCGCTGATGCTGGGGGCGGTCCTTTTGGGAGATTGTGCGGCTCACACCGGAACGATGATATCCGGGCTGTCTTCCGTATACGCGGCGACAGGCTCGGCGACAGTAAATGCCACGACTCTGAATGTGCGGAGTACACCGGGGACGACGGGATCTATCGTAAAAAAACTTGCCTACGGAGCTGCTGTGACAGTGGTTTCCGAGACAACGGGATCCGACGGGAAGATCTGGTATAAGATCCAGTTTTCCTCCAGTTCAGGGACACAGGGAGGCTATGTCCGTTCAGACTATATCAAATTCCCGGTATCCTACAGCTATGACGCGAACTTTGAGAGCTATTTAAACAGCCAGGGATTCCCGGAAAGCTACAAGACGTCTCTGCGGACCCTTCACACGGAACATCCGACCTGGGTCTTCCAGGCCCAGAAGACGGGGCTTAACTGGAGCGATGTGATGGAGGCGGAAGGAGCAGTCGGAACGAATCTGGTATCGAAGGCGAGCATTTCATCCTGGAAATCCACAGACTACGGCGCTTACGACTGGAATACAAGCACCTGGACCGGATTCGACGGTTCTTCCTGGGTGGCGGCATCCAAGGACATTGTCGCCTACTATATGGATCCGAGAAATTTCCTAAACGATACCTATGTATTCCAGTTTCTGCATCACGCCTTCGACAGCAATACCCAGACGAGAGCGGGACTTACGAGCCTGATCACGGGAACATTCCTGGAAAAGACGCCGGAGGAGACGACGGCAGCCCAGAGTATCCAGGAGACTTCGGGGTCCGGTACAGCGGCAGTCATAAACAGTAAAACGAATACTGAAGTTTCCGGCTCCCTGCAGCAGGGGGAAAACTACGGACCGGGAATAAGTTCTGGAACGTCCGGCGGAAGTCCTTATGGAAGCGGCAACATAAGCTCTGGCAGCGAAAATCAGGGTGTGAGCCTTGAGGGGCCGGGTTCTACGGTGAGCTCCACGATCAGCCAGAGAAAGATGTATACAACGGCACTCCCGGAGGTAGAGTATGGTCCGGGAATGGACGCGTCTGCCATCACCGATGACAATACCGGCGCGTCAAACACTTCACCGGTACCGACGGGACAGACTTATGTGGATATTATTATGAAGGCGGCGGCCCAGACTGGCGTCAACCCGTATGTCCTTGGCGCTATGATCCTTCAGGAGCAGGGGATAGGTAAATCCGGAAGTATTTCAGGAAAGACCTCCGGCTATGAAGGCTACTATAATTTCTTTAATATCGGCGCTTTCGCTTCCGGCTCCATGTCAGCCGTCACGAGAGGTCTTTGGTACGCGTCCCAGTCGGGAAGCTACGGAAGACCGTGGAATTCTATCGAAAAGTCCATCATCGGCGGCGCGACCTACTACAGTGAGAATTTCCTGAAAAATGGACAGGATACCTTCTATTTAAAGAAATTTAATGTGCAGGGCAGCAGCCCCTACAAGCATCAGTATATGACAAACGTGGAAGGAGCGGCCGGGGAGGGCGCGAAGCTCGCGAGGGCCTATACGGATGAGATGAAGAAACAGGCGCTCGTGTTCAAGATCCCGGTATTCAACAACATGCCGGAAACTGCCTGCGCGAAGCCGACCGTGACGGGAAGCCCGAACAACAAGCTGTCAGGGATCACCATCGACGGATATTCCCTGACACCAACCTTCAATAAAGATACGGAGAAGTATGATCTCGTTGTAGACTCTTCAGTTTCCTCTGTAAATATCCGTGCTACGGCTATCGACTCCAAGGCAGCAGTCAGCGGAGCAGGATCGATCAGTCTCGGAAGCGGAACGACGATTGTGAAGATTCAGGTGAAGGCAGAGAACGGTGATGTCCGCACATACCAGGTTTCCATTGCGAAAGGAAACGGAAACGGCAGCACCACCGTAGTTTCCCCGTCGACGGGAAGTTCCACAGGTTCTTCGTCCTCGGGCTTTACGACGACCGGATCTACGGTAGGCCCTGGCGGATCGACCGGAATATCCAATAGCGGGAGCAGTTTCGGCACCACTGGCCCTGGAAGCACAAATTCCGGATCACAGAGTTCTTATCCAGAAGGCGCATCCGGATCTGGAAAGCTCGTGACGTCATCGACAGGAACGAGCGGCTCTTATCCGGAGGGCGCGACCGGCAGCGGAAAGCTTGTGACCGGCAACTGATATGGGAATATCGGGTCATAAAAAGATCCATTTCAGGAAAGACTATGCTTGGAAGTACAGGCGGAAATTATGGAAACAAGACAATGATCAGCCTGGAAAAAGCTGGAATAGGAGATAAAGAAATATGAACAAATACATGAAAAAACTGGCGGCGGGGCTGTTGGCGTTCGCACTGATGGTCATGCTGTTGCCGGCTGGCGTGGTGGTTTCATTTGCGGCCAGCGGAAAACTTTCGTTTTCCGACCCGACCGTTTCGGTGGGAGACCAGATATCCGTCACGATGAAGATCGTCGCGGACGCAGCACTCGGTTCCTCCGATGTGATGCTTCAGTATGATGCGGATGCCCTTGAATTTGTCAGCGGTACGAACTCCAATGGCGGAGCAGGATCTGTCCGCGTCATCGGTTCTGCGGAGGCTGCGGACCAGAAGACGTTCAGCTTTACATTAAAATTTAATGCCTTAAAGGCTGGAACTTCCTCTATCACGGTGAAATCCCAGGAAGTTTACGATGCCGACTCCAAAGCAGTGACTCTCGATCATATTGGAAGCTCTTCCGTAAAGATCAATGCGGCGGATACTTCTTCCAAGGACGCGTCCTTAGCGTCCCTCACGATCTCACCGGGTACTTTAAAACCTGCGTTCTCCGCGGATGTGACCGAGTATACCGCTGCGGTTCCCAGTGATGTGACATCCATCACGGTCAGTGCGCCGGCAAAGGACGGCGGCGCGAAGGTGGCTGTCAGCGGAAATGATGATCTCCAGGACGGAGAGAACACTATCACCTGTACCGTAACAGCGGAGGATGGGGAGACAACAAAGACCTACACCATCATGGTCACAAAGTCTGACGATGCAGCGGCTTCCAACAGTGAGACAGATGCGGGTTCTGCAGAGACAAACGCAGGAGTCATCGGTGAGGACGGCAGCTGGACTGTTGCGGATACCTTTGATGATTCTGAACTTCCGTCAGGATTTACAGCGACGGAGATCGAGTATGAGGGCAGAAGCGTAAAGGCAGCTACAGATGACTCTGGAATGACCTTACTTTATATGACAGATGATTCCGGCAACGGGGACTTCTTTGTATACAACAGCGAGACAGGCACTTTATCTGCTTATGTAGTCGTGAAGATGGCAGAGAAAACAGTCGTAGTGCTTCCGCCTGAGTGCATCCCGGAGGGAACAGCACTCCCGGACGGTTTTGCCGAGTGCACCATCGATATCGGAGATCACACAGTCCACGGCTGGATCTGGAAAGACAGCGGAGATTCCGCACCGGAGTATTGTGTCGTTTACGGACGTAACGAGAACGGTGAGGAAGGCTTCTACCGCTACGATCAGAAGGAGATGACGCTCCAGCGTTACTTCCAGGATCCGGACGCAGCAGATGCCCGCAGCAAGTACTTAAAGGTTGCTGAGGATTACAACAGTCTGCTTAAGGATTACGAGATCCGCGGAATGTTCGTGATCGGGCTTTTTGCACTCAGTATTCTCTTAGTGATCATCATTATCGTTCTCTTACTCAGAAAGCCGAAGGCACCGAAGAATCCGGGCCGCGGCGGATATGATGACGATTACGGTGACTACGAGGGCGGACGGAAAAACAGAAAGTCCGAGCCGAAAAAGGCGCAGAAGACCGGAAAGTCCGAGAAAGCGCCGGAGAGAAGAACTGCGTCCAGACCGGCTGCCCGCGGGGAAGAGCTTTTCGATGAGGAAGAGGAAGAAATCCAGATCCCGCGAAGAAGACCGGAGGCAGCCGAGACATGCCGGCCGGCAGCGAAGAGACGGGAAGCTGTGAGGACAGAGAATGTTCCAGAGAGAACAGACACTCCGGAGAGACCGGTGAGAAAGAATGTGGCGGATATGGAAAAAGATCTGTCAAAGAACCTCGCGAAGGAGGCCGCGAAGGCAGCGCCGAAAGCGGCACCGGCTGAGAAGAGGAACGAGGATGACGATGACTTCGAGTTTATCGATCTGGATCTGTAAAAGAGTATAATAAAAATGCCGTGAGAGGTAAAAGCAATCTTCTCACGGCATTTTTCGGTTGTCGCGTACTCGAAACAAACTATTGGCAACAATTTTTCAGCGGCATCAGAACGGTATATCAGATCGATTTAAAAAGAAAAATTTGGATGAAAAAGAAAAAGGTCTGATTTCTGCTGAAACTCAGACCTTTTCTCTCATACGGAGCAAATTTGTAATTACCGGTTCATCTCACTGACAGGTCCTGTGGAATGATGCTCATGGATGATCCGGTCGATTTCCTTGAAGTCAGAGGACGGGAGGTCGCCCGGAACGGTGTTCTTGACGCTGGATGTGGCGTTTCCGAACTGCATGGCCTTTTCCGGATCTCCATATTTTAAGAGACCGAAGAGAACACCGGCGACATAGGCATCACCGGAACCGATGCGGTCGATCACATCGATATCGTTGTACGGCGCTTCCGTGTAAAATTTATCGGAGCGGGCATCGTAGACGATGGAGGTGAAGTTGTGTTTTCTTGGACTGATGACCGTGCGCTGGGTGGTGGCAACGATCTTTACGCCGTAATCAGTGGCATAGCTCTTCATGATATCCTTCAGGTCACCGGTCTTCTTGAACATGCGGCGGCTTGTCTCCTCAGATACGAAGAGAACATCGACTAACGGAAGGATCTCCTCGATGGTTTTTCTCGCTTCCTCCTCACCCCATAAGTTCGCACGGTAGTTTACGTCGAAGGAGATCGTAGCTCCGGCAGATTTGAACCTTCGGATCAGCTCCACAGCGACATTCTGCATGTTCTGGCAGAGAGCCAGGGAGATTCCGCTTGTGTGGAACATTCTCGCGGAGTGGTAGATGTCCTCCGGGATCTCGCTCATCTTGATCCTTGTGACGGAAGCCTGGTGGCGGTCATACACGATCGTAGGCTTTCTCGGAGCGGCGCCCATCTCGTAGTAGTAGAGACCGAGTCTTGCGTCCGGCGTATCATCGTAGACCAGATAGTCATCGGATACTCCGACAAAACGGATCCTGTTCTTGATAAAAGTTCCGAGCTCATTCTGCGGAAGCTTGGAAACGATACCGGTACGAAGTCCCAAAAGGGCAACGCCGGAAGCAACGTTGAGTTCTGCTCCGCCGGCACGTTTTTCAAAAATATCGCCATCGACGATGCGGGCATGGCGCGGCGGGGAGAGACGCAGCATAATCTCGCCAAATGTGATCAGATCGAAAGAATTCTTATCCATATCATTTCCTCCGGGTTCTATATGTTTTGTGAAATTTTTAGCATACTATACTCACAGTATAATCCCAGAAACGGAATTCGTCAAAGGATTTTCTGTGTTTTTCACCTATAATTTTCAAGAAAACTGAAAGAACCGACCGGAATGCAGATGCAGGAATCAATTTGATGGAAACATGAGAAAAACATGTGAAATTTCCCCTTTAATTCTTCGGAAAAATGTGATAGTATTAAATATTATATATAACAGTTCGATATCTGGTCCTGCTGGAAAATGGCGGGAGTTAAAATAATAGAAGAAAGATGTACGGGCATGTTATTGAAAAAACGAAATGGAGGAATTGATATGGCTGAGAATATGACACCGGCTGAGGAAACAAAAGAAGTAGTTTCCAAAAACTTTATCGAGCAGGAAATCGATAAAGATCTTGCGGAAGGAGTATATGACCATGTCCAGACCCGGTTCCCACCGGAGCCAAACGGCTACCTTCATATCGGACATGCAAAATCGATCATCTTGAACTCCGGTCTCGCAAAAGAGTACGGCGGAAAGTTCAATCTTCGTTTTGATGATACGAACCCGACGAAGGAGAAGACGGAGTTCGTGCACTCCATCACGGAGGATGTAAAGTGGCTCGGAGCTGACTTTGAGGACAGACTGTTCTTTGCTTCCGACTACTTCGATACGATGTACGAGTGCGCTGTAAAGTTAATTAAAAAGGGAAAAGCTTTCGTCTGTGATCTCACTGCTGATCAGATCAAGGAATACCGTGGTGACTTCACAACACCTGGTAAGAACAGCCCGTACCGTGACCGTTCTGTCGAGGAAAACCTCCAGTTATTTGAGAACATGAAGAACGGCATGTACAAGGACGGAGAGAAGGTTCTCCGCGCAAAGATCGATATGGCATCGCCGAATATCAACATGCGTGATCCGGTCATCTACCGTGTCGCTCACATGACACACCACAATACCGGTGACAAGTGGTGCATCTATCCGATGTACGACTTCGCTCATCCGATCGAGGACGCGGTTGAGCACATCACACACTCTATCTGTACTCTTGAGTTCGAGGATCACAGACCGCTCTACGACTGGGTCGTAAGAGAGTGCGAGTTCGAGAACCCGCCGCGCCAGATCGAGTTTGCGAAGATGTACCTGACAAACGTGGTAACGGGTAAGCGTTATATTAAGAAGCTCGTTGAGGATGGAATCGTAGACGGCTGGGATGACCCGCGTCTTGTAACGATCGCAGCCCTCAGAAGAAGAGGATACACACCGGAAGCTCTGAGAATGTTCGTAGAACTCGTGGGCGTTTCCAAGGCAAACAGCTCCGTAGACTACGCGATGCTGGAGTACTGTATCCGTGAGGATCTGAAGTTAAAACGTCCGAGAATGATGGCTGTCCTTGATCCGGTAAAGCTGATCATTGACAACTATCCGGAAGGACAGACAGAGATGCTGAGCATCCCGAATAACCTTGAGAATCCGGAGATGGGCGAGCGTGAGGTTCCGTTCTCCAGAGAACTCTATATCGAGCGTGAGGACTTCATGGAGAATCCGCCGAAGAAGTATTTCCGCCTTTTCCCGGGCAACGAAGTACGTCTCATGGGCGCATATTTCGTGACATGCACAGGCTTTGAGAAGGACGAGAACGGAAATGTGACAGAGATCCACTGCACATACGATCCGGAGACAAAGAGTGGTTCCGGCTTTACCGGCAGAAAGGTAAAAGGAACGATCCACTGGGTATCCGCTCCGACAGCCGGAAAGGTAGAGTGCCGTCTCTACGAGAATATCGTCGATGAGGAGAAAGGCAAGCTGAACGCTGACGGAACCCTGAACTTAAATCCGAACTCCAAGACAATCACAACTGCCTATGTAGAGCCAAAACTCATGGAAGCAAAGGCATATGACAGCTTCCAGTTCATGAGAAACGGTTACTACTGCGTAGACTGCAAGGACAGCAAGGAAGGACAGCCGGTATATAACCGTATCGTTTCCTTAAAGAGCTCCTTCAAGCTTCCGAAATAAAGATTTATGGAATTGATCGTACCGTTAAACGCACAGGGGGGGAGACCCTTGTACGAACAGATCTATCAGTATATCAAAGATGAGATCCGAAAGGGCAATATCAGGCCGGAAAAGCAGCTTCCTTCATCCAGGGAGCTTGCGAAGAGCCTGAAGGTCAGCCGGAGCACAACGCAGCTCGCCTACGAGCAGCTGGTGTCCGAGGGCTACCTTGAGGCGGTTCCGAGAAAAGGCTATTTTGCGGCGTCACTGGACGGAATCTTTCCGCCGGTGGCGCAGTCTGTTGCTGCCCGGCCGGATCAGAAAAAAGAGCTGTCTTTGGGCATGGAAAAGGAAAGTGTCCGGGGGCAGCTTTTTCGTGAAAAATTTGAAGTCGATTTTTCTCCCAGAGGCATCGATCTGGAAGGATTTCCCTATGCGACCTGGAGAAAGATCAGCCGCTCGGTCTTAAAAGAAGAGGACCGGGAGCTGTTTTTGAAGGGAGAGCCCCAGGGAGATCTGATCCTCAGGGAGGCGATCCGGGAGTATCTCCATGCAGCCCGCGGCGTAAACTGCGATGTTTCCCAGATCATCATTGGCGCGGGAAACGAATATCTTCTGATGTTGCTTTCCCAAATCATCGGAAGGGACGCGGTGATCGCCATGGAGAATCCCACCTACCGCCAGGCATACCGGGTGCTATCCGGTGTGGGACATAAGGTACTGCCGGTGGGGATCGATAAGAATGGATTCTGCGTGAAGGAACTTGAGGGGCAGGATGTACAGGCAGCCTATGTGATGCCGTCCCACCAGTTCCCGACAGGAACCGTAATGCCGGTGAGAAGAAGACAGGAGCTCCTTTTCTGGGCGGGAGAGCAGCCCGGAAGATACCTGATCGAGGATGACTATGACAGTGAATTCCGTTACAAGGGAAAACCGATCCCGGCACTTCAGGGGATGGACCAGAACGGATGTGTCATTTACATGGGAACATTCTCGAAGGCCATTGCTCCGGCAATCCGTGTGGGATATATGGTGCTGCCGGAGGCGCTGCTGTCGGTATACCTGACGAAAGGAAGATTTTATTCCTCCACCGTGTCCAGGGTCGACCAGAGGATCCTGGCGGAATTTATTTCCGGCGGATATTTTGAGCGCCATCTGAACAGGATGCGCGAGATCTATAAGGGAAAACATGACGTGCTTTTAGGGGAATTAAAGCCGCTGGAAAAGCGGTTTGAGATCACAGGAGAATTCGCGGGACTTCATGTGCTCTTAAAAGACAGGAAGAAGGAGCCGGAACAGCAGCTTTTAGAAAAAGCAGCAGAAAAAAAGGTCCGCGTCTACGGACTTTCCGGGTTCTATATGGAGAGAGCGCAGGCGAAGGAGATGAGTATGATCGTTCTCGGATATGCAGGACTCACGGAGGAGGAAATCCGAAAAGGAGTAGACCTTTTACGGAAAGCTCTTGAGTAAAGAATAAGCGGATTGGATAGAAGAAAGCTGGCATGCAAAGACGCGCGCCAGCTTTTTTCGGACTTAAGTCAAGATTAGGTTTTACAGACTGCTGCACTGGGGGAGAGATTGGGACAGGGCATATGCTTGTGACCAGGCGTGCATGGGAACAAAGCGCAAAAAAAACGGGATACGCATCCGAAAATGCGTATCCCAAGGATTGATTCCGTTTACTGGAACACATCATGCTTCTCATATCCGAGATCAGCGGAGAGGGATGATGCGTAGAACTGTACGAGATCTTTCTGGGTGTCAAGAAACTCCGGAGTATCGACCCGGATCTCCGGGGCGATGATTCCAATGGAACCGGCGAGTTCACCGTCGGAGTTGAAGACCGGTGCTCCGATTCCAAGGGCGTCGGTGACATACTCTCCGTGAGTGATGGCGTAGCCATCCTGGCGGATCTTTTTTAATTCCTCGCGCAGGTCATCCGGGCGGACATGAGGGAAAGCCTGATCGTGGAGAATAATGTTTTTGAAGTATTCGTCGATGAAGGCCGGTGTCTGCCATGCGAGGAGGACCTTACGGATCGCGCCGCAGTGCATATACATCTCATAGCCGAATTCCTCAACAACTTTTAAGTGGCTCGGACCATCTACCTTTTCAATCACAAGTCCCTTATTTCCCACTGGAATTACGAGGTATGCGTCTTCTTTTGTCTGTTTTGCCAGCTGTGCCAGGATACCGTGGGCGGCATCCTGGAGACGGATCCCTCTTGCAGCGGCTTTTCCCAGAGGAATCAGCGCCGGGCCAAGACGGTAGGTGTGGGATCTGTCGTCGCGGATCACATATTTCTTCTCACAGAATGTCTGCAGAATCCGGTGAACCGTGCTCGGGGGCAGATCCATCGCCTCCGCCAGTTCCGCGATTGAGAAATTGCGGTTTTTTTCTTTCAGGACTTCCAATAGCTCCATGGAGCGGAGAAGACTTTGTATCATTCGGTTTTTCCTTCCTCCGTATCGTCCTCAACTACAACGGAGGATGTTTTTTCTTCCGGTACGTTTTCCTCTTTTACAGAGTCTTTTTCGTCTGTGGGTTCCGGACATGCCGTCTCTTTGGAATCTTTAGTCTCTTCTTTTTTTACGGAATCATCCGCAGCGTTTGTGTCTTTTCCGGAATTGATCGTAATATAAGTTCTCTCTGGAGCAGGTTCCGTCTTTTCTTCTGTTTCCTCAGAAGGGGTCTCCTCTTCCTCGTATTCATGAAAATCCTGGTCCAGCTCATCGTTGAAGGATTTTAATTTCAGATAGTAGGAGATACCGGCCGCAACTGCGCCGCCGAGCATCGCGCCAAATGCGATAAGAAGGCCTGATTTCTTTTTTGACATGGTTTATTCTCCTTTCCGCTGCATTACGCGGTTCCGAAAATCTGAGGATTCCGCCTGCAGCCGCCAGTCTGCTATTTATAATCATAATCGAATTCCAGGGAAAATGAAAGACATAATTATGAAAAAAGTTAAAAAAATGTATAAATTATTCAAGTAAATTGCCGGATTTCACCAGAAAACGGGAACTAGACAGCACAGCGGCACGCAGACCCGCAGAGAGGTTCACAAATTTTTCATAAAATAATTAGCACTCGTGACTTGACAGTGCTAACAACATGTGCTATAACATGACTTGTGACGAGGGGTCAGGGAAAAGACCTGAGTCAGACTGAAGAAGATAAAAATGAAAAAGAATTGTGACTGAAATTACAGGATAGTCGCAAGAGCTTGTAAAATGACAAGGAGGAGTCAGTAATGAAATTAGTACCATTATTTGACAGAGTTGTTTTAAAACAGTTAGTTGCAGAAGAGACCACAAAATCCGGTATCGTTCTTCCGGGTCAGGCAAAGGAAAAACCGCAGCAGGCAGAAGTGATTGCTGTTGGTCCTGGCGGAGTTGTTGACGGCAAAGAGATCAAGATGCAGGTAAAACCGGGCGATAAGGTAATCTACTCCAAGTACTCCGGAACAGAAGTAAAGGTAGAGGAAGAGGATTATATCATCGTTAAGCAGAATGATATCCTTGCAGTGATCGAATAATCGGAGAAATTATATCCGGGACCGCGTGTGCGAAGCGCTCAGGGCGGTCTGAAATTCAGAATTCAGAACGAAGTAACCGGAAAATGGTTACAGGAAATCTTGATTGGAGGAATTTTAACATGGCTAAGGAAATTAAATATGGCGTTGAAGCCAGAAAAGCTCTTGAAGCTGGTGTAAATAAACTTGCTGATACCGTCCGTGTGACGATCGGACCGAAAGGAAGAAACGTTGTTCTCGATAAATCCTTCGGCGCTCCGCTGATCACAAACGATGGTGTTACCATCGCGAAAGAGATCGAGTTAGAAGACCCGTTTGAGAACATGGGCGCACAGCTCTTAAAAGAGGTTGCTACAAAGACAAACGACGTTGCCGGTGATGGTACAACAACAGCTACCGTTCTCGCACAGGCAATGGTAAACGAAGGTATGAAGAACCTGGCTGCAGGCGCTAACCCGATCGTATTAAGAAAGGGTATGAAGAAAGCCACAGACGAGGCTGTCAAGGCAATCGCAGAGATGAGCGAGCCGATCAGCAGCAAAGACCAGATCGCAAGAGTTGCAGCAATCTCTGCAGCAAGCGATGAGGTCGGTGAGATGGTTGCAGACGCAATGGAGAAGGTTACAAACGACGGCGTTATCACCATCGAAGAGTCCAAGACAATGAAGACAGAGCTTGACCTTGTAGAAGGTATGCAGTTCGACCGTGGATACATTTCCGCATATATGTGCACAGATATGGAGAAGATGGAGGCAACTCTTGACGATCCGTATATCCTGATCACAGACAAGAAGATCGCTAACATCAACGATATCCTTCCGCTCCTTGAGCAGATCGTAAAGACAGGCGCAAAGCTTCTTATCATCGCTGAAGATATCGAGGGTGAGGCTCTCACAACTCTTATCGTCAACAAGTTAAGAGGTACATTCAGCGTTGTAGGTGTTAAGGCACCGGGCTACGGCGACAGAAGAAAAGAGATGTTAAAGGATATCGCGATCTTAACAGGCGGTACTGTGATCTCCGATGAGCTTGGTCTTGACCTCAAGGATGCTACCATGGAGCAGCTTGGCCGTGCAAAATCCGTTAAGGTTCAGAAAGAGAACACCATCATCGTTGACGGTCTCGGCGACAAGAAAGAGATCGCTGACAGAGTTGCCCAGATCAAGGGCCAGATCGAAGAGACAAAGTCCGATTTCGACAGAGAGAAACTTCAGGAGAGACTTGCGAAACTCGCTGGCGGTGTTGCAGTGATCCGCGTAGGTGCTGCTACTGAAACAGAGATGAAGGAAGCAAAGCTCCGTATGGAAGATGCTCTTGCAGCTACGAAGGCAGCTGTCGAGGAAGGTATCATCGCAGGCGGCGGATCTGCTTATGTTCACGCAGCAGAGAAGGTTGCAGCCGTTGTAAATGAGATGGAAGGCGACGAGAAGACAGGCGGAAAGATCATCTTAAAGGCTCTTGAAGCTCCGTTATTCCATATCGTATCCAACGCAGGCCTTGAGGGCGCTGTGATCGTTAACAAAGTTAAAGAGCTCCCGGTTGGCCAGGGCTTCGATGCTTACAATGAGATTTTTGTTGATATGATCAAAGCTGGTATCCTTGATCCGGCTAAGGTTACAAGAAGTGCATTACAGAACGCAACAAGCGTTGCTTCCACACTTCTTACAACAGAGTCTGTTGTTGCAAACATCAAAGAAGAGACTCCGGCAATGCCGGCAGGTGCAGGCGGAATGGGCGGAATGATGTAATCCATCTCCGAAACTGCAAAATTTTAGGAAAATTAATAAAGCCATCGGCGGTTCTGTGAGCCGTCGGTGGCCTTTTTCATGTAACAGGAAATTCCCTGTCATATAAAAATACGAACAGTTCAGGGCATTTTTGAGAGCCTGCTGTTCTGGTATTCCCCGGACCAGGTTACATCCCGGTCGAACCAGGAGAGAGGCGGGAATTCTCTGGCATCCTCCTCGCTGGTAAACTCGATCTCCGCAAGCATGAGACCGGCGAATTTTCCCTCGAAGACATCGAATTCCACAGTGAGATCCTCACGACCCGGAACCGGGATCAGGTAGCGCTTTTTTGTGAGAATATTTCCGTCAGCTTTTGTGAGAAGATGGGTGTAGGCTTCTTTTGTCAGTGGGAGATTATATTCCTCTCTGGCGAGAAGTCCTTTGGACTTGTAGGTGAGGTAGCAGGTATCGTCCTCTTTACGTACCCGGACTACCGGCTCTGTGCAGAGGTAGGCCTGTTCGATCTCATGACAGGGGAAAAACTCGTAGTTTTCAGGCGGGGTCGTGACAAGAAATTTACGTTCGATTTCCATAATTATTTCCTTTCTGGATCCTGTATATGGGTAGAATTTTCTGAACTGAAAATTCTGTACAATACAGAGGTGATAGTGGATTTGGCCGATTTGGAATACGAAGTATCGGCAGAATCGGTTATTGTCTGCGCAAGGCAGGAACAGTGACATATTGTAATAAATCATACCATATTGCAAGAAAAAAGTAAGGTCTTTTATTCGCAAATATGGTACAATCATTGTAAGAAAAGTTGCTGTTTGTGAATGAAAAATCCCGGAATGGCAACAGGAAAGGAAAAATATCTGGCAACTGGTCATACTTTGATGATGAAAACAGAAGGAGGAACAGCGTATGTGGACAAGGGCAGAATTAAAAGACAGAGCGAAAATGTGTCTGAGCCGTTATTACTGGGCAGCGTTTCTTGTGAGCCTGATCTTTGCGATCCTCAGCGGATTTGGCGGATCGAACGCGAATACCCAGAGGATTACAAGTTATCTGGAGCAGAATGAATCAGGAAACGGTCAGACCGATCAGAGCAGTCTCATCCCTGGCGAGCTGGGAGGAGATGGAAGCCTTAGCGGAAATACTGGGAGTGATCTTGCCAGCGGGATCGAGCTTGTCCCGGGACTTGGTGATGCCTACGGACCGGGAGCCGGAAATGCCGGATCTATGGTTGCGAGCAACCTGTTTTACCGGCTTTTTGCGGGGGCTGTGGTCGTTATTGTGATCATTTCCGTCGTGATCGGAATTTTTGTACAGCCATTGTTTGAGATCGGACGAAACAGATTTTATATGGAGAGCCGCGTGACGGGACAGTCGGCGGGCATTGGAAAACTCTTCTGGGGATTTTCCAACGGATATTTAAAGCTTGTGGGGACCCAGTTCCTTCGCTCTTTGATCACAGAGGGCATCGTGTTCCTGTGCATGGCACCGGGATTACTGACACTTGCATTTAATAGGTTCCTGATTGACTGGATGGGAAGCGCTGTTCTGATGGCATGTGGCGCCGTGGTGGGAACCTGTTTTTCCATCTACTTCCAGTACTGTTATCTGATGGTGCCGTATATTCTTGCCGAAAATCCGGATATGAAGGCGAGAGAGGCTTTAAGACTCTCAAAAGAGATGATGGACGGACAGAAGTGAAACGCGTTCGTTCTCGGCCTTTCCTTCATAGGATGGCAGCTTCTCGGAACGTTGCTCTGCGGTATCGGTACCTTTTTTGTTCAGCCGTATGTTGACGCGACCTTCGCGGAACTCTACGCAGTTCTCCGCGGACCGTATTCCGGGCGTCTGAATGGATTCGGCGGGGAACCGTTTGTACAGAATAACGCCCGCTACGGCGGTCAGTACGTGGAGCCGGATAGTGTGAGAGATGTCGGTGAAAGAGGAAATTACAGTGGTTATGGTTCCTATGGAAATGGAGATCCGAATGGCGGATACGGCGCGTATGGAAACGGAAATATGAATGGAGGTTACGGACAGAATAACGGAAACGGGTATTCTTATGGACAGAACCAGAACAGCGCTCCGGACAGCTGGAGTGATGTGCCGAAGGAGACATATAAGTACAACGGACCGGAGCAGACCATCAATCCGTCTGTTTCAGGGCAGGCCGCTGCAAATGACCGCGGAACGGATGTGAAAAAATCGGAAGGTGGACCGGGACGCGGATATTATCTGAATGGAAAATTTTATTCGTATACGGATGATGAGAAAAGCGAGCAGTAACCTCTGGAAAACTTCCGGAGGCAGATTGGCAAAGAAAGGTGAGAAGTTTTAAATGGCAAAAGTATACGCGTTTGTTGCAGACGGAATGGAAGAGGTAGAATGCCTGGCTGTGTGTGATTGCTTGAGAAGAGCGAAGGTGGATGTGAAGCTTGTATCCATCATGGGAAGAAAGATGGTGACAGGTTCCCATGGATTTAAGATCGAGGCGGACAGCCTGTTCGAGGAAATCACGGACGATGCTGACGTATTGTTCCTTCCGGGCGGACTTGCCGGAACGAACAATCTGAAGGCGCATGAGGGACTTGCAGAGATGTTAAAAGCCCATGCGGCAGCAGGAAAACGCCTGGCTGCGATCTGCGCGGCACCGAGTATCTTAGGGGAGCTTGGCCTCGTGAAAGGCCACCGCGCCACATGCTATCCGGGCTTTGAGACGAAGATGGAGGGCGCGGACTGCAGAGGTGACGGCATCATCACAGACCGCCTGATCAGCACCGGGCGCGGTATGGGCTGGGCAATCGACCTTGGTTTAGAGCTTATCAAACTCCTGGTCAGCGAAGAAGAGGCTGAAAGGATCAAGGCAGCGATCCAATACATAAAATAGCCGTATGTTTGTGTAAATACAGGTATTCATCAGAAAGTTTTGGAATGCCCGGTGCACCAGGGCATTCCTTTTTGGCGCGGCAGGCCGCTGAAAGAATGTCAGGAACAGCAGATACGGCAGATACGGCAGTCTGCGCCTGGAAAAAATTAAGGAAAACCGTAAAACCCCTGTGTTTTTCTGGAATTTTTACAATTTAGGTCTGGTCTTTTCAAACGTCTTATGTTATAATTCCAAGCGGTGCTATGTGCGCGTGACGGAGAAGTGATGCCTGCGGGCGGATTTTTCGCTGAGCGGCGGTCATAATGCCGGAAAACGTGTAACGCCAAAAAGCGGCAGTTACGAGATTATACGGGCGGGAAATTTCTATTCCCCGCTATCGATATATTTAAGGAGGAACTCATAAAATGAGCGTACAGGTGGAGAATTTAGAGAAGAATACGGCAAAACTTACAATCGAAGTGCCGGCAGAAAAGTTTGAGGAGGCTGTACAGCACTCCTATAATAAGAATAAGGGTAAATTCAATATCCCGGGCTTCAGAAAAGGAAAAGCTCCGTTCAACATGATCAAAAAAATGTACGGTGTTGGCGTATTCTACGAGGATGCTGTTGATGAAGTGATCGACGCAAGCTATCCGGACGCTGCAAAAGAGAGCGGTCTTGAGATCGTTTCCCGTCCGTCTATTTCCATTGAGGAGATCGAGGAAGGCAAAGCTTTCGTTTACACAGCAGTTGTAGCTGTTAAGCCGGAAGTTACTCTTGGCGAGTACAAGGGCGTAGAAGTCCAGAAGACAAAATCTGAGGTTACAGAGGAAGATATCGAGACAGAGATCAAGCGCGCAAGAGAGAAAAACTCCCGCCTCATCACTGTTGAGGACAGAGGTATCGAGGATGGAGATCAGGTAACGATCGATTTCGACGGTTCCGTAGACGGAAAGAGATTTGAGGGCGGAAAGGCTGAGGATTATCCGCTTACGATCGGTTCCCACACATTTATCGATAACTTCGAGGAGCAGTTAATCGGTAAGACAACTGGCGAAGAGTGCGAAGTAAACGTAACATTCCCGGCTGAGTACCATGTAGAAGAGTTAAAGAACAAACCGGCTGTATTCAAAGTAAAAGTAAAAGAGATCCAGAGAAAAGAGCTTCCGGAAGCTAACGATGATTTCGCAAGCGAGGTATCTGATTTCGATACAATGGAAGAGTACAAGAAAGACCTTACAGAGAAGTTACAGGCTGAGAAGATTGAAGCAGCTAAGACAGCAGACGAGGACAAGGTCGTTGCTAAGGTGATTGAGAACGCAACAATGGAGATTCCGGATCAGATGGTTGAGGAGCAGGTAAACGGCATGGTGAACGACTATGCGCGCAGACTTGAGAGCCAGGGAATTTCCTTCAAGCAGTACGTTGAGATCACAGGCATGACAGCTGAGAAGATCGGCGAGCAGATGAAGCCGCAGGCGATCAAGAGAATCCAGACAAGACTCGTTCTTGAGGCAGTTGTAAAGGCTGAGAACATCCAGGCTGACGACGCAGCGGTTGAAGAGCAGTTCGACAAGATGGCTGAGGACTTCAAGATGGATAAAGAACAGATCAAGGGTATGTTCGGCGAAGAGCAGATGGCACAGTTAAAGGAAGATCTTGCAGTTCAGAAAGCAATCGACTTCCTTGTAGCTGAGGCTAAGTTCGTTGACTAAGTAAAGCAACATACTTTATGACTAATCTGCACGGAAAACATGGTGGGGAATGGTCCGACAGAGGAACAGAAACCACATACAGAGGGGGTTGCTGCGGAGAGTTTTTCTGCGGCAATCCCTAATCGGTTATACAGGGATAGTTCCAAAATATGTGAAAAAAGGTGGATTTCTGCCGGGCCGGTCCCAGACACAGGTGACAGCTTCACCGGAAAAGTTACTGTTCACGCCTTGCGCAAACAGTAACTGATTTTGCCGATGCTTCGCATTCCGAATCGGCAAAATCCACTACCGCCACTGTATTGTACGGAATTTTCAGTTCAGAAAATTCCTACCCGTGTACAGTAACCCGGAAAATGCATAAAAAGGAATACTTTGGTAACAGATATAAAAGAAAAGATGGAGGAAAAAATATGAGCTTAGTACCTTACGTGCTTGAATCTACAAGCAGAGGAGAGCGTTCCTACGATATCTATTCCAGATTATTAAAAGACCGTATCATTTTCCTCGGGGAGGAAGTAAATGACGTGACAGCAAGCCTTGTTGTTGCACAGCTTCTTTTCCTGGAGTCCGAGGATCCGAATAAGGACATCAACCTTTACATCAACAGCCCGGGTGGTTCTGTAACGGCCGGTATGGCGATCTATGATACGATGAATTACATTAAATGTGACGTGTGCACCACCTGTATCGGTATGGCTGCAAGTATGGGCGCGTTCCTTCTCTCCAGCGGCGCGAAGGGCAAACGCTTCGCACTTCCGAATGCTGAGGTCATGATCCATCAGCCGTCCGGTGGAGCCCAGGGACAGGCGACAGAGATCAAGATCGTTGCAGAGCAGATCTTAAAGACAAAAGAGAAGCTCAACAAGATCCTGGCTGCAAACACAGGTCAGCCACTTGACGTGATTGCCCGCGACACAGAGAGAGACAACTATATGACAGCCGAGGAAGCTGCCGCATACGGTCTGATCGACCGCGTGATCTCCGGCCACTAGGACCGGACGGCGCGAAGGCGGAAAACAGTGCCGGAGCGTAGCGAGACATAAAGAATTTAGAATTGAGGTGCGAACATGCCAGTAAGACCAGAGGAAAAGATCAGATGTTCCTTCTGCGGAAAGAATCAGGATCAGGTCAGAAAAATGATCGCCGGTACCAACGGCGTCTATATCTGTGATGAGTGTATCGAACTCTGCAGTGAGATCCTTGAGGAAGAACTCGGAAACGAGGAGGAGGAGAGACCGGATTTCTCCGGAATCAACCTCTTAAAACCGAAGGAGATCAAAGAATTTCTGGACGACTATGTGATCGGACAGGATGAGGCGAAGAAAGTTCTTTCCGTGGCTGTTTACAATCATTATAAGAGAATCACATCGAAGATGGAAAGTGATGTTGATCTTCAGAAGAGCAACATCCTGATGCTCGGTCCGACCGGCTCCGGCAAGACTTATCTTGCGCAGACACTTGCGAAGCTTTTAGGTGTTCCGTTTGCAATCGCAGATGCAACGACGCTGACTGAGGCCGGTTATGTCGGCGAGGACGTGGAGAACATCCTCTTAAAATTGATCCAGGCAGCAGATAATGATGTGAGCCGTGCGGAGTACGGTATTATTTACATCGATGAGATCGATAAGATCACAAAAAAATCCGAGAATGTGTCCATTACCCGTGATGTTTCCGGCGAGGGCGTCCAGCAGGCGCTGTTAAAGATTCTGGAAGGTACTGTTGCAAGCGTTCCGCCTCAGGGCGGCAGAAAGCATCCGCAGCAGGAACTGATCCAGATCGATACGACAAACATCCTGTTCATCTGCGGAGGTGCTTTCGACGGTCTGGAGCGGATCATCGAATCCAGACTGGAGACAAGTTCCATCGGTTTCGGCGCGAAGATCGTGGATAAGAAAAATACGGATATCAGCAAGCTGTTAAAGCAGGCGATGCCGCAGGATCTCACGAAATTCGGCCTGATCCCGGAGTTTGTGGGAAGAGTTCCGGTTATGGTATCCTTAGACCTTCTGGATGAGGATGCCCTTGTGCGGATCCTCACAGAGCCGAAGAATGCCCTCGTAAAGCAGTACCAGAAGTTATTCGAGCTGGATGATGTGAAGCTGGAGTTCACTCCGGATGCCGTCCACGAGATCGCCCATATGGCGGTTGAGAGAAAGACAGGTGCCAGAGGACTCCGCGCGATCATGGAATCCGTCATGATGGATACGATGTACGAGGTTCCGTCTGATTCCAACGTGGGAATCTGCACCGTGACGAAGGACGCGGTGGACGGAAAGGAAAAGCCGGAAGTCGTTTACCGCGACGTGACGGTGCCGAAAAAAGCATTGGCCGGAAGATCCAGAAAAGAGAGTAACGGGGAGATCGCGTAACGGACGGCGTTCCCGTATGAGAAAAATTGTACCTGCAGGACCCGTATCCCGCAGATAAGAGGGGCTGCTGCGCACAGAAATGTCACGGCAGCCTTTTTACACAACAGAAATTTGCCCGTAACTGCTGACAGGCATCGGAAAGAAGCCGGGCAGTTGCGTTCATAGGAGAAATAATGGAAGATAAGAAAATTACGATGCCGGCGGTGGCACTCCGCGGACTCACGATCCTTCCGGGAATGGTACAGCATTTCGACATCAGCCGGGAAAAATCGATCCGCGCCATTGAGACAGCCATGATGGGAAACCAGAAGGTATATCTCGTGACCCAGCGTCATCCGGAGCAGGAAACACCTGCGGTCGCGGATCTGTACCAGATGGGAACGATCTCCCAGATCAAACAGCTCGTGAAAATGCCGGGCGGTATCATCCGTGTGATGGTGGAAGGCGATAAGAGAGCGGCGCTTCTCACTCTGTTTGAGGAGGGACCGTATCTGGAAGCTGAGGTCGAGGAAGCACCGATGCAGGAAGAACAGCTTACCGACACTGTGAAGGAAGCCATGAGCCGGATCGTCAAGGAAAAATTAGAGGAATTCGGAAACGCGAATCCGAAGGCTGTGAAAGATTTTATCGGAAGTCTTCTTGTGATCACGGATCTGGAGCAGCTTCTGACCCAGACAGCAAATGAATTTCCGTGGGATTTTGCTGTGAAGCAGGAGATGCTGGAGTGTGATTACTGGAGCCATCTGTATGACCGGATCGTGTACTACCTGATGCGGGAACTCGAGATCCTTATGATCAAGCGGGATTATCAGGGAAAAGTGAAGGAGCACATCGATAAGAACCAGAGGGATTATATTTTAAGGGAAGAATTAAAAGTGATCCGTGAGGAACTGGGAGATGACAGCGGGACGGAAGATGCCGATGGATATATGGAACAGCTGGAAAAGCTGAACGCGGACAAGGAAACGAAGGAAAAGATCAAAAAAGAGATCCAGCGTTTCAAGGGCATGCCGGGAGGAAGTCAGGAGGCGAATGTTCTCCGTACCTATATCGAGACGGTGCTTGAGATGCCGTGGAAGAAGGTCTCAAGGGATAATCAGGATATCATTCACGCGAAAGAGATCCTGGAGGAGGATCATTATGGTCTGGAGAAGGTTAAGGACCGTGTACTGGAATTCCTTGCGGTCCGTGCCCTCACAAAGAAAGGCACAAGCCCGATCCTCTGCCTTGTGGGACCGCCCGGAACAGGTAAGACCTCCATCGCGAGATCGGTTGCCCGCGCCCTCGGAAAGAAGTATGTCCGGATCAGCCTTGGCGGCATTCACGACGAGGCGGAGATACGCGGACACAGAAAGACATACGTGGGAGCGATGCCGGGCCGTATCGCCGATGCAATGCGTCAGGCAGGCGTGGCAAACCCGTTAATGCTTTTAGATGAGATCGATAAGGTCTCTGCCGACTATCGGGGAGATGTCTCCTCAGCACTTTTGGAGGTCCTTGATGGGGAGCAGAACGTGAAGTTCCGCGACCACTATCTGGAGATCCCGCTGGATCTCTCAGGCGTTCTCTTTATCGCGACGGCAAATGATGCGTCGACGATCCCGAGACCGCTCCTTGACCGTATGGAGGTTATCGAGGTATCCAGCTATACAGAGAACGAGAAGTTCCATATCGCAAAGAAGTATCTCATTCCGAAACAGTTAGAGAGAAACGGCCTTACGGAGGAGATGCTTTCCTTCAGCGATAAGGCATTGGAGAAGATCATCCACAACTATACGAGAGAGGCCGGTGTGAGAAATCTGGAGCGCCGGATCGGTGAAATCTGCAGAAAAGCGGCGAGGGAGTTTCTGGAAAAGAAGAAAAAAACTGTGCATGTCACAGAGGGAAATCTTCAGAAGTATCTCGGAAAAGAGAAGATCACCTTCGAGAATGCCAATGAGGAGGACGAGGTCGGAATCGTAAGAGGTCTTGCGTGGACAAGCGTCGGCGGCGACACACTTCAGATCGAAGTGAATGTAATGCCGGGTGATGGAAAGCTTCAGATGACAGGACAGATGGGTGATGTCATGAAGGAATCCGCGCAGATCGCGCTGACTTACGTTCGTTCCGTGGCAGACCGGTACGGTGTGGAGAGCAGGTATTTTAAGGAACATGACCTGCATTTACATATCCCGGAGGGTGCCGTGCCGAAAGATGGTCCGTCTGCGGGCATTACGATGGCAACAGCCATGCTCTCCGCGGTGACCGGAAAGAAGGTTTGCGCAAGCGTTGCCATGACCGGTGAGATCACATTGAGAGGCCGGGTACTGCCGATCGGCGGTTTAAAGGAAAAGACATTGGCAGCAAGAATGGCACATATGAAGAAGGTTCTCGTGCCGGATAAGAACCGTCCGGATATGGCAGAGATCTCGAAGGAGATCACGAAGGGCATGGAGATCGTGTTTGTGAAGACTATGGATGACGTAGTACGCGAGGCGTTCGTGTAATGCCAGGATACAAAGGTTTACGGCTTTCTGACAGGTTCTGCCTGTTGGAGAGCTGCTGACTTTGGTATGCAAAAACAAGGGTAACGGTTCAGCGGATCCGCGCACGTGCTGCGCCGACTGTAAGAAAGTATAGTTTGGCAGGCAGAAATCCCATCGACAAAGTCATTCTAAAAGGGATTTTTGCGTGCAACAGGGAAAGCGCTGAAGTGTTACATACAAGGAGAAATATATGGTAATCAGAAATGTGGAACTTGAGACCGTCTGCGGTGTGACGAGCACGCTGCCGGAGAACACGCTGCCGGAGTTCGCCTTCGCGGGAAAATCAAACGTGGGAAAATCTTCCCTGATCAATGCGCTCATGAACCGGAAGGCGTTGGCGAGAACGTCCTCCCAGCCGGGAAAGACCCAGACGATCAACTTTTATAATATCAACGGAGATCTCTACTATGTGGATCTCCCCGGCTACGGTTACGCGAAGGTTCCGCAGTCTGAGAAGGTAAAATGGGGCAAGATGATCGAGAACTATCTCCACAAGTCCCAGATGTTGAAATGCGTCTTCCTTCTTGTGGACATCCGCCACGAGCCGTCCGCCAACGATAAGACCATGTACGACTGGATCGTTTACAACGGCTTCCGTCCGGTCATCATCGCTACAAAGCTCGACAAGATCAAGCGCAGCCAGATCCAGAAGCAGGTAAAACTCATCCGCACCGGTCTCGGCATGGAAAAACAGGATATCCTGATCCCGTTCTCCGCCGAGACAAAACAGGGAAGAGAGGACATCTGGAACCTCATCGACAAGATGGCAGCAGGAGAAGATCTTCTGACTGCCGAGGAGGAGATCCAGGCGGAGAAAGCTGCGGAGTGGGCGGCGAAAGAGGCGCAGCAGAACCTTTAAATTTTAGAAGTACTGAAAAACGGCATCCGCCGCAGAAATTTCCCTGCGGCAGGTGCCGTTTTCGCGTACAATTCAGAAAATTTGCCGGAGGCAGACTTCAAAACGCATATCTTAACCTTTCATCAAGGTCTTCATCACATAAGCGTAGATATCCTGACTCCGCTCCTTCCAGTGGCTGGCCATAGTCTCAGCCTGATCCTTGTCGGGGACGGAGAGGTCGAAGCCGATGAGGACAGATTTGCCTTCCCGGACTTCACAGTGGACGATATAGTCCTGATTTGTGGATTTATAGAAATCGGAGATGACGCCGACCTCGTTTCTTAAGCGGAATTTGTTCTCCTTTAAGTAGCTGTCGATATCCTCGATGATTGCCGGGGAGATGTTGTTTCCGAAGAAGGAGAGAGTGTCATCGCCCTCTTTGGTGATCTCATAGCGGGAGGAGTTGTGGGTGGATTCCATCCGGATCAGCCCCGCTTCTTTTAACTCGTTTAGCGCCTGCTGGAGCGTAAAGTATGTCGTATATTCGTGATCCAGGAAAAAATCCGTGAGCTGGGAGTTTGTCAGGGGAAAATTGACGTGGTCCAGCATGTAGAGGATCATTAATTTGTAGAGCGTGATCGGATCAGATAACATACGCAGGGGCTCCTTTGGCAAAAAATCGTTGGTAACGGTGAAAAATACAGTTACACGGAATCCAGTGATCAGGCGGAACCGGTCTTACAGGCAGAACACGGGAAGCTCCTTATAATCACTGCGAATACATCTATTTTACAGGTTTCCACAGCGGTATTCAAGCCCTTTTTCTTCCATCATATGAAAAAGGTCGAAATTTGTAGTGAATTTGATCAGGAAATGTGCTATGATGATACCACGTAATAAATCAGCAGGTCTGAGCATATGCCTGCGATGACCATAAGAAAGTTCAGACCGGCAGCTGGTTCTGACGATGCGGAATCGGAAGCGTTGGCGGAACCTGCAGCCTTCGTACATAATCGGATTATAAATATAAGGTGAAAAATATATGAGAGAACGGATCATGCGCCTTTCCAGAGGAATCGTGGACGCGGAGATGCCGAAGCTGTTTCTGGATCCTGTGAAGATCGAGGAGACTCTGGGGAGCGATACGGTTTATAAAAGAGAGCTATACTTAGCAAGTGAGAACAATTTATATATCAAAGGCCTTGCCTACTCAAGCCACAGCCGCGTGAAGATCTTAAAGAACGCATTCGGGGGCCTAAGAAACCATATTGTCTACGAAGTCGACACCTCCTGGTGCGAGAACGGAGACCTGATCAAGGGAAACTTCACGCTTGTAACAAACAGCGGAGAACTGGAGGTTCCTTTTCTTTTTCGTGTGGAAATGATCGAGTCTGTCCGTGTCCTGTCCACATTAAAATCTATGGATGATTTTGTGGAGCTGGCGAAAAAGGATATGGAACTGGCGCTGCGCCTCATGGAGTACCGGGATTTTACGGAAGCGCCGCTGTTTAAGGATCTGCGGATCCGCACGATCTATGAAGGCTTAAGGGGACACGGAAACCGCCAGAATGCGCTGGAGGAATTCTTTCTGGCAACGGGAGTGAAGGAACCCATCGAGCTGACCTTATCTACGGCAAAGAAGGTCTATGACAAGCCGAAGGATATCGTGAATGACAAGGTCGTCCTGCGGAAAAATACCTGGGGATATCTCTACATGGAAGTCCGCGCTGACGGCGATTTCATCGAGATCCCGAAGAAGGTCATCACTCAGGCGGATTTTGAAGAGGACCGTCTGGATCTGCGATTCAGGATCCACCCGGAGAGGATGCACAAGGGAAAGAACCTCGGTGCGATCCGCCTTCTTACCGTCCACGGTGACACCGTGATCCGGATCGAGGCTATGGGAGAGGAGCCGGATCGAAAGCGCGCTGAGGGCGAGATCAGCAAAGCCGGTGTCTGCCGGTACATGAAACTCCGTGAGGCCTACGAGAGCGGTCTCTACGAGAAAAAAGCTGTCCTCGGAAAGATCCAGAACGAGCTGGATGCCATTCGCGGCGCAAACGGCGGTTCTGTGATCCTGTCCCTCCTGCAGGCGGAGACTTATCTGGACGCGGAGAGACCGGATCAGGCGGCTTTATGTCTGGACGATGCGTGGGATACCGTTTCTGCCCTCAGAGACCGGATCGGAACACTCTATTGTTATTACCAGTACCTGCAGTACCGTCTGGAACCGGACGAGGAGAAGAAGGACGCTGTGGTCCGCCTGTTCAGGAAAAAGCTGGAGGACGTCAACGGCCGGTTCTATCTGCAGCTTTTGCAGTTAAAGATGCTGCCGGAGATGTACGAGGAGGAGGAAGCCCTCGCGGAGAGCTTTAAGATGCAGTATAAGAATGGCTGCCGCAGCCCGTTCCTCTATATTGAGACGGTGCGTCTCTTCGGGAAGAATCCGGAACTCTTAAAGACGATGGATGCCTTTGAGATCCATGCCCTCTACTACGGAGTCATGAATGGCCTCGTGGGGCAGGAGCTGGCGGAGCGGATCTGCGCGCTGGCACCGGGAGCGAAGTTCTTCCACCGCCTGTATTACCGCCTGCTTGCAAAGCTCTACGAGAAATACCCGACGAAGGACATGCTGACGGCGGTGTGCTGTCTGTTAATTAAGGGAAATGTCCGCGGAAAAGAGAGCTTCTCCTGGTATGAGAAGGGAATCAATGAGGAGATCAGCCTCACGAGGATCTACGAATATTTCCTCTACGCTCTGCCGGATGACTATGAGAAGATGATGCCGCGCCAGGTATTGCTGTACTTCTCCTATGAGTGCGCCCATCTGGACCAGAAGAGCCGTGCAGCCCTCTATGCCAATGTGGCGGCCTATATTCCGCAGGACGATCCGCTCTATAAAAAGTACGAGCGGGAGATGGAAAAGTTTGCCATGGAGCAGCTTTTCGAGTCCCGGATCAACAGGAGACTTGCGGTGATCTACAAACATATCATTTACCGCGATATGATCGATAATCAGGTGGCCCGGGTGCTGCCCGGTATCTTAAAGGCAAACCGGATCCAGGTGAAGGATGCGGCGATGAAGTATGTGATCGTTTCCAACGAGATCCTGACCGGTGAGGATGCCTACCCGCTGCAGAATCAGACCGCCTATGTGCCGTTGTTCTTTGAAGACAGCGTGATCATGTTCCAGGATACCTTCGGAAACAGGTACATGGACGTGGAATATACAAAGGAACCGGTTCTCGATGAGAAGGAACTGGAAGAAAAATGCTTTGAGATGTACCCGGACCACCCGATGTTAAAGATGAAGGCGTGTCTGGAGATCATGGAGAAAAAGGACCTTGAGAAGGAAGATGTGACCGGGATCGAGACTGCTCTGGATACACTCCCGGTGAAGCCGGCCTACCAGCAGAAAATGCTGACGAGGATCATTTCTTACTACCGTGCGGCGCTTTTCGGCGACGATGAAGCCATGGATGCGGAGGGTGGAGCGTACCTCTTAAAGCTTGACAAGAGGACACTCTCCAGACCGGAACGTGTGGATGTCTGCGAGACACTGATCGTCCAGAATTACATGGTTCAGGCATACGAGATGATAAAGGAGTTCGGCGAGGAGCAGATCCGTGTGAAACGTCTCGCGGCTCTGGTATCCCAGCTGATCTTAGACCGGATGTTCGAGGAGGATGACCTGCTCCTCCACCTTGCGGGGCGTGTATTTTCGGACGGACACGGGGACAGCGTGATCCTGGATTATCTCTGCGAGCATTATAACGGCAGCGGGGAATCCATGTTCAGGATCCTTGCGGAAGCAGTGAAGACCCATGTGGAGACATACGACCTTGAGGAGCGCCTGCTGGCCCAGTGCCTTTTCTCCGGCTGTGAGAAGCATATGGACACGGTATTTGACCTTTACGCGTCGAGAAAAGAGACCAGTGATGTGATCGTGAAGGCGTACTTTACAGTGAAGTGTACGGAATACTTCCTGCGTGACACAGTCCCGGGGGATAAGGTATTCGCGTATCTGGAAGGCGCGATCCACGGTATGGAGCTTCGGAAGGTGCCGGAGATCTATCTTCTGGCGCTGGCGAAATTTTATTCGACTCTGGCACAGATCACTGAGGAGCAGAAGGCCTTGCTATCCCGGATGATGGATATCCTTTCCGCCAGAGGCATGGTATTTGCGTGGTACAAGGATCTTGCAAAATATGTGGATATGCCGGGCGAGGTTATGGATAAGGAGATCATCGAGTACCATGGACGGCCGGACGGAAGACCGATCTTAAAGATCCGGATCCTGCCGGATGAGGAAGAGTTCCATGAGGAAGAGATGAACATGGTCTATAAAGGGATCTATGTGCGCCAGAAACTCCTGTTTGACGGTGAGATCATGGAGTACGAGATCTGGGAGAATGAGGACGGAAGACTGGTGAAAAAGGCGGAGGGCGAAGTGACCTGCAGCGAACCGGCAACGGGGGATAAAGGAAACCGCTTCACGGCTTTAAATGCCATGAACCTCTATCTCGGAATGAAGGATGACCGGAAATTAAAAGAAAGCATGACAGAATACGTGACGGACAGTCAGATCGCGAAAAAGCTGTTCTGTCTGGCATAATGAGGACAAATAAATGGAGAAACTGATCGTTGGCATCGACCTCTGTGATACCTACACTCAGGCGGCTGTTCTGGGCCGTGAGGAGGCGTGGATGCTCCCGACCGTCATCTGCAGAAAAAAATCCGCGGAAGAGTGGTATGTGGGGGAAGATGCATATAAATATACGCTGGTGGGCGAGGGCGTCATCGTTGATAAGCTCCTAAGCCTGGCGGCAAAAGAAGGAACATCCACCATTGGAGGCGTAAAGTACGGTGGAATGGAACTGCTGCAGAGATTTTTAGGCAGCATCCTCGCCATGGTGTGTGCGGAGTATGCCGGACAGAAGATCGATGAGCTGGTCATCAGCCTCAAAAATTTGGAGATGAAGCTTTTGGAGGGACTTACGGCCAGCGTGGAAGCTCTTGGGATCCCGAGAGGAAATGTCCATATTGCAAGCCACACGGAATGCTTCGTCTACTATGTGCTGAACCAGAGAAGAGATGTCTGGGGCGGTCAGGTTGGCATGTTTTCCTTATCCGATGAGGACCTGCGTTACTATGAACTGAAGGTCACGAGAGGACCGCGCCGGATGACAGCCATCGCGGAGCATGAGGAGCTGGAAGAGGGTTTCAGCCTCAGCGTTCTCGATACAGGCTCCGGGGCAAAGATGGCAGACAAGATCCTGTGTGCCTGTGGAGAACGGTTTTTACAGAAAAAGATCTTTTCCTCAATCTTCCTGACGGGAAAAGGTTTCGCGAGAACCGACTGGGCGCCGGAATTTATGAGACAGATCTGCAACCGGAGAAGAGTCTTCGTGGAGACAGCCATCTTCGCAAAAGGTGCGGCCATGAAGGCTGAGGATTACTTAAACGAGAGCGGTTCCGGATCCTTTGTATGTCTCTGCGAGGGAAAATTAAAGTCCACGGTCTCTCTGGAGGTTATGAAGCGGGATACAAAGACGGAGATCAGTCTGGCATCCGCCGGTGAGAGCTGGTACGAGGCGAGAAGTGTGGTGGAAGTGATCCCGGACGGGGAGAAGGAGATCTGCTTTACGATCACACCGCAGCAGGAGCCGAAGAAAAAACGGACCGTGAAGATCCCCCTGGAGGGATTTCCGGACCGCCCGAACAAAACGACGAAGATCCGGGTGGCTGTGGGATTTTTGGATGAGAAGACCATGGTGGTCAAGCTCACGGACCAGGGATTTGGGGAACTGTTCCCGAAAACGGACGCGGTGGTCCGTCAGGAGGTGACATTATGAGCCTGATTCTCTGCAGACAGGAACCGGTAACGGTTCCGCTTTATATCGAGGATCTTGGGATCCATCTCTACTCCTCCCAGGAGCTCTGCTATGTGATCTACAACAATCCGCTTCTGGTGCTGGAGGGATTTATTGATAAACGCCTGACTGAGTTTTTAAGAAGTGAGCTTCGGATGCCGTTTCTCGCGGAACGGGTGGAAAAATGGTTGGACAGCCACGGGGCGACGGAGGAGATTCTGTACCTGATCCTCAAGGAATGTAATTACTATACCCCAAAGGAGCAGGCGGCTTACCGACAGACCGTGAACGGACTGAAAAAACTCTCAGAGGAAGAGTACGAGAAGCGCCGCGCAGATTATTTCTATGGTCTGGATCTTTTCGGAAAAGCGGTCACGATCTACGAGCAGATCTTAGATGGGGCCGGACGCCATTTCTCCGGGGATTTCCGGGGAAAAGTCTGGAACAATATCGCGGCCTGCTACGCGAAACTCTTCTGTTACCAGAAAGCTATGCACGCCTACGAGAATGCCTGGAATGCGAAGCCGGAGGCGGAGTATGTGAAACGCATGTACTTCCTCACGATACTGAATCCGGAGCTTTCGCTTAAGGATAAATTCCGGGAGATGATCGGGGAGGATGATAAGGAAGTCTGGAATAAAGAAGTGGAAGAGGCGAGAGAAGAGTCAGAGAAGGCGCCGGAGACGCTGAAGCTTGCCGCCGTATTCGAGAAAGACCCGGCTGGCCGGATCGCAGCGGCGGGGGATATCCTGAATCAGTGGAAGATGGAATACAGGAGAATGCTGTAGTTTCCCTTGACATTTTATCAGGATTCTACTATATTATGTAAGAGCGGCCGGAAAAATCAAATGACCGTGATATGGAACAGGCGGCTGATAAAGAGACCTGCTCCATGGAATATAAGAAAGGCTGGGAAGAAGAGGAGTACATTTTCTGCACCTTCAGAGAGGACTGATCATAGGCTGGAAGTCGGTCCGGAAATGCAAAAATGGAAGGTAGCTTCGGAGCCGGAATGGTGAAATAAAAAGTAGCTGTTCCCGGGGAGAGACCTCGTTAAGAACGAAGAGATGCTGTTTGGAGGATCGTTCTGGATCCGGACAGTAAATAAAGGTGGTAACGCGGTGATTCGCCCTTTGCATGAGAGTGCAGAGGGCTTTTCTTATATGAGTAAGCAGGGCGATAGCCCGGATTACGAATGTTGGCAGCAGCTGAGGGAGTGCCCGGCAGGCGCACAGCAGCAGCCTTTCGAGAGGAGTACATGATGGTAAAAAAAGATGCAAAACAGAAAAAAGTACGGATCACGAACTGCGAGACCTGCGCCTTTTACACATATGATGACGAGTATGGATATTATGTCTGTGAGGCAGATCTCGACGAGGACGAGATGTCCGCGTTCCTCCGCGGAAGTGACTTTTCCTGCGGTTTTTACCAGGCAGATGATGAGTACGCTGTTGTAAGAAAACAGATGTAAACGAGATGATTTTGTGAGTCTGCGCATTTTGCGCTGATAATAAAAAAGTAAATTGAAAAGCAGTAACTGCTCCACATTTTTGCAGTTACAAAAAAGAAACATGTTGATAAAGTTTTAAGGAGAAGACCATGAAAGAACTGGAAAAGACCTACAATCCGGCGGACATTGAGGACCGTCTGTACCAGAAATGGCTGGACAACAAATATTTCCACGCTGACGCGGAGAGAGGAAGACGCGAGGGCAAAAAGCCGTTTACGATCGTAATGCCGCCGCCGAATATTACAGGACAGCTCCATATGGGACATGCCCTCGACAATACGATGCAGGATATCCTGATCCGTTACAAGAGAATGCAGGGTTATGAGGCACTCTGGCAGCCGGGAACAGACCATGCGGCGATCGCTACCGAGGTCAAGGTCATCGACAAGTTAAAAAAAGAGGGCATCAACAAGAATGACCTTGGACGTGAGGGATTTTTAAAAGAGGCCTGGAAATGGAAAGATGAGTACGGCACAAGGATCATCAAACAGCTCCACAAGCTCGGCTCCTCCGCTGACTGGGACAGAGAGCGTTTCACCATGGACGCAGGCTGTTCTGAGGCTGTTTTAGAAGTATTTACACGCCTTTATGAAAAAGGATATATCTACAAGGGATCCAGGATCATCAACTGGTGTCCGGTCTGCAAGACATCCATCTCCGATGCTGAGGTAGAGCACAAGGAGCAGGACGGCTTCTTCTGGCACATCAACTACCCGATCGTGGGCGAAGAGGGAAGATTTGTCGAGATCGCCACAACGAGACCGGAGACACTGCTCGGCGATACAGCCGTTGCTGTAAACCCGGAGGACGAGCGTTACAAAGACATCATCGGAAAGATGTTAAAGCTTCCACTCACAGACCGCGAGATCCCGGTGATCGCCGACGAGTATGTTGACAAGGAATTCGGAACCGGCTGCGTAAAGATCACACCGGCCCACGACCCGAACGACTTCGAGGTCGGAAAACGCCACAATCTGGAAGAGATCTGCATCATGAACGATGACGCGACCATCAATGTTCCGGGCAAGTACTTCGGCATGGACCGCTACGAGGCGAGAAAAGCCATGGTCGAGGACTTAAAGGAAATGGGCCTTCTCGTGAAAATCGTTCCGCACAGCCACAACGTTGGTACCCATGACCGCTGCGGCACAACCGTAGAGCCGATGGTAAAACCGCAGTGGTTCGTAAAGATGGATGAGATGGCAAAACCGGCCATCGAGGCATTAAAGAGCGGCAAATTAAGATTCGTTCCGGAGAGCTTCGGTAAGACATATCTCCACTGGCTTGAGGGGATCCGCGACTGGTGTATCTCCAGACAGCTCTGGTGGGGACACAGGATCCCGGCTTACTACTGTGAAGAGTGCGGTGAGATGACGGTTGCGAAGATGATGCCGGAGAAGTGCCCGAAGTGCGGCTGCACACATTTAAAGCAGGATGAGGACACCCTTGATACCTGGTTCTCCTCCGCGTTATGGCCGTTCTCTACACTGGGCTGGCCGAAGGAAACCGATGAGATGAAGTACTTCTATCCGACCGACGTTCTCGTTACCGGATACGATATCATCTTCTTCTGGGTTATCCGTATGGTATTCTCGGGACTTGAGCAGACAGGCGAGTGCCCGTTCAACACTGTCCTGATCCATGGTCTTGTCCGCGATTCTCAGGGACGCAAGATGAGTAAGTCCTTAGGAAACGGTATTGATCCGTTAGAGGTGATCGACAAGTACGGCGCGGATGCTCTCCGTATGACACTTATGACAGGAAATGCACCGGGCAACGATATGCGTTTCTACTGGGAGAGAGTCGAGGCCAGCAGAAACTTCGCAAACAAGGTATGGAACGCGAGCCGTTTCATCATGATGAATATCGAGAAAGCGCCGGCAGGCGAGGCAAAGCTTACAGACCTCACGGCAGCAGATAAATGGATCCTCTCCAAGGTCAATGACCTCGCGAAGGAAGTAACGGAAAACATGGACAAGTACGAGCTTGGAATCGCTCTCCAGAAGGTCTACGACTTCGTATGGGAGGAATTCTGTGACTGGTATATCGAGATGGTAAAACCGCGTCTCTGGAACGATGAGGACCGGACGAAGGCGGCTGCGATCTGGACCTTAAAGACGGTTCTGATCAATTCCTTAAAGCTCTTACATCCGTTCATGCCGTTTATCACAGAAGAGATCTTCTGCAATTTACAGGATGAGGAGCCGTCCATCATGATCTCCTCCTGGCCGGTATATAAGGAAGAGTGGAACTTCGCGGCAGACGAGCACGCGGTAGAGGTCATCAAAGAGGCTGTCCGCGCGATCCGTAATGTGCGCACATCCATGAACGTTCCGCCGAGCAGAAAGGCAAAAGTATTTGTTGTGACTGAGGATGCCGATCTCACGGATATCTTCGAGAACAGCCGTGTATTCTTCAGTACCCTTGCTTCCGCCAGTGAGGTAGTGATCCAGAAGGATAAGACAGGAATCGGTGAGGACGCTGTATCCGCAGTGATCCCGAAGGCAGCGATCTATATGCCGTTCGCTGAGCTTGTCGACATCGAGAAGGAGACCGAGCGCTTAAAGAAGGAAGAAGAGCGCCTCACAAAAGAGCTTGCCCGCGTAAACGGAATGCTTGCAAACGAAAAGTTCGTAAGCAAGGCACCGCAGGCGAAGATCGATGAGGAGAAGGCAAAACTCCAGAAGTACACCGAGATGATGGAGCAGGTAAAGACTCGTCTGGCTCAGCTTGGTAAGTAATCGATGAAAATATGACCATGGCATGAAAGTGCTGAATGGTTTCAGCAGGAAAGGACAGCGGGTGGAACATGACCTGCTGTCAGGGCAGCCGCAGGTTTTATGGCCTGTGGCTGTTCATTTTATGGGAGGAGCAGACTGCTGCCGCCACTGTATCATACAGCATTTTTTCGTTCACAAAATACCGTAGGATACAGCAATCCTGTCGAATCTTTCCGACATGTTCTGGTTGCAAAAAATACCATAAACAGGTATCATAAGTGAAAGAAACGCTGCCGTTTACGGCATATATTTTCTGTACCGAGAATAACGCCAGACAGCGTTCCGATTGCAGGTCACAACAGGAGGCGATTTCTTGGAGTACATAACGATGCAGGAAGTCTGGGATCAGATCGAGGCGATCCCGGGATATGCGAGAAAAAAGAGCAGTCTTTTAAAAGTACGGGAATTTCTTGGTATTCTTGGAGAACCGGACCGGAAATTTCAAGTGATCCATGTGGCGGGAACCAACGGAAAAGGTTCCGTCTGCGCATTCCTTACTTCCATGATCCGGGAAGCAAAAATTCCCTGTGGGTCATTCTTGTCCCCCCATCTTGTGGATATCCGGGAGCGGTTCCTTATAAATGGGGAGATGGTCCCGGAGCCGGAATTTATCAGGGCATTCCTGGAGGTACAGCATGCCTGCAGGATATGGGAAAGGAGAGGAGAGCCCCATCCCACCTATTTTGAATTTTTATTTTACATGGGACTCTGCATATTCCGGAACGCGGGTGTGAGGGTGCTCGTGTTAGAGACAGGAATGGGCGGAACTTACGATGTGACGAATGTTGTGGAAAATCCGCTTGTCTCCGTCATCACGTCCATCAGCATCGATCATACAGCGTTTTTAGGATCCACGATCCCGGAGATCGCGGCACATAAAGCGGGGATCATAAAGTCCCGGCGTCCTGTGGTGTATGATGACAGTTCATCGGAAGCAGCGGCGGTGATCTTTGCGAAAGCAAAGGAGATGAAATCTGAAGGATTTCCAGTGACGCCGGATGAAGTCTGTCGCGGGATCCGGCCTTGTCTCGTAAAATCTCCGGATCCGGGCGTGGCAGGACATCAGGAAATGAGCTTTTCCTATCGTGGTGAAGAGATTTTGTTTGAGATCCCATTTGCAGCTCCCTACCAGCTCATGAACGCAGCTCTGGCGATCCGGGCATTGGAGGTTTCCGGACTTCCGGTGGCGCCTGAACAGGCGGCAGAGGGAGTAAAAAAGGCAAAATGGCCTGCAAGAATGGAGGAGATCAGCACTGGTGTCTACCTCGACGGGGCCCACAATGCGGATGGGATCCGGGCATTTCTCGACGCGGCCTGCAGATTAAAGGAACTTCGGAAGCCGGATCATGTGCGGATCCTGTTTGCGGTCTCCGCGGACAAGGATCATCAACGGATGCTGCGTGAGATTGCAGAGCGGCTGAAACCGGATCTGTGGATCTTATCGAAAATGGAGTCACACCGGACCCTCTCCGTGGAGGATTTGGAAGCGGCGGCAGAAAAGCTGCGGGCGGAATATGGAGAAGAGACGGAGTACCGGGTGAGCCGGGATGTGAAACATGCCGTGAAGGAATTGCTTGGCCTGCATGGGGAACGGGATCTTTCGCTTATCGCGGGGTCACTGTATCTTGCGGGGGAAGTAAAGGAACAGATCAGCAAAAGCACAAGTTAACCGGACCGTTCCGGTATGCGGCAAATAAAGCAGAACAGGGAACCGCAGAACTGATCAACAGAGCATTTTCAGGTGCAGATTGACATGCGGTGAGTTCCGGTGACAGTATGCTGCTGCCGGGGTATCAAAGGAGGAGAAAAATGATCAACTTTGAGGAAGAGATCGAGCGCTTCAAGCCGAGTCTTGAGGTGGAGGCGGTCAGCGACGCCATCGTAAAGAGTGACCTCACAGATATGGCAGATATTATGATGGACATCATGAAGGATATCAAAAAGGAAAAGTAATATATGGATGAGATGCAGAAGATCCAGTACGCGGCCAACAGCTACTACAACCGCGGTCTGGAAATGGCAAAGGAGAGAAACCTTTCCGGGGCGGCGAGATTCTTAAAACGCGCCCTGCAGTTTAATAAATACCACACAGATGCCAGAAACCTTCTTGGACTGATCTTTTACGAGATGGGTGAGACGTCAGATGCGCTGATCCAGTGGGTCATCAGCATCAATCTCCAGCCGGACGGAAACCGGGCAGACTATTACCTCGATGAGGTCCAGAGAAAGCCGGGACAGCTTGAGATCGCGAGCCAGATGGTGAAGAAGTTCAATCAGGCATTATTCTATGCCCAGAATGACAGTGATGATCTGGCGGTCCTGCAGCTTAAGAGGATTGTCGACGAGAAGCCGAATTTCGTGAAAGCGCATCTGCTTCTGGCGCTTCTCTACATGGAGCACGGGGACTACACGAAAGCCGGAAAATCCCTGTTCAAGGTACTTCAGATCGATAACAATAACGAGAAAGCCACCCGGTACATGGAATACGTAAAGAACCGGACCGGCAAGGCGGAGGTCGAGAAACGGAAGATGAAGAACGCGTTTTCCCACAGGGAGATGCAGGACGATGACGTTATTCTGCCTCCGACCTACAAGGAGAACACGGGCTGGCAGTCCATCATCAACATCGGTATCGGTCTTGTCCTGGGTGCGGTCATGGTCGTGTTCCTCATCATGCCGGCGAGGGAGCGAACGTTAAACTATGAACATAATCAGGAGATGCAGTCCTACACGGATAAGTTAAATCTCGCGAACCAGGAGACGGACAAGTTGAAGCTCCAGGTTGAGGATTACCAGAAGCAGAAGGAGGACGCGGAAGGCCAGTTAAATGACTTAAAGGGCGATTCCGGAAGCACGGTGAACCAGTACGCGGCGCTCGCAAAGATCCTGGACGCGTACCGCAAAGGGGATACGAACACGGCGGTTCTGACTTATGTGGATATGGATCAGTCGAAGATCACGGATGACAGCTCTGTGGCGATCTTAAATGAAATCAAGGCGGACATGGATGCCAACGCCCCGACAGTCCTTATGGCGGCAGCAGCCCAGTCAAACTCTGTCGGGGACTACGACTCAGCGCTCCGCTATTATGAGAGATATATGGAATTCAACGATAAGAACCCGGAAGTCATCTACAACATGGGAATGGTATACAAGGCAAAGGGCGATACCGACAACGCGAACCAGATGTTCGGACAGGTCATCATGAACTTTGCGGATTCGGAGTTTGCGGAGAAGGCGAAGGAAGAGAGAGGATACTAAGGAGCAATTCTGGTTTCTGTTTCACAGAGAGTGTATAGAGGTTCGTTGATAAAACTTACTTCAAAAAAACTTAAAAGAGACTTTACAGAAGAAAATACTGTGAGGTCTCTTTTTTGTTGTTTCAGACTAGAAAACTACAGGAGAATGGATTTAGAAAGCTGTTTTGAGGTAAGAAAAATTTGTGAAAATCAGCCTCGCATTGGGATACAGGCCGTGGGCTGAATTTGGCTGCAAAATTTTGAAATGGGAGGAAAAATTTATGGAAGATTCATTCGTATACGAGGCAAAAGGCCCCACACTCATCATTCACCTGCCGAAGGAGTTCGACCATCACAACTGCCGGAATCTGAGATATGAGACGGACCTTCTGATGGCGGAAAATTATGTCTCCAGAATCATTTTCGATTTTACGCGTACCCGGTTCATGGACAGCTCCGGCATCGGCATCCTCTTAAACCGCTACAAGCAGATGAAAGCAGGCCATACCAGTTTTTACGGTGCCTGCCCGCAGGTGATGCGGGTTTTAAAGGTTGCGGGAATTCTGGGGCTGATGCATCAGTATGAGTCGAAAGAAGAAGCAATCTACAGCAGGGAGGTATAGGGATGGAAGAGACAGGACAGACCGTACAGGAAACGCAGAAAGTACAGGCAGAGCAGACTGGAGAGAACGGGAAAAATGTAGGAATGCCGGAGTGTGAGACTATGGAACTCATTATGGAGAGCCGGTCGGAGAACGAGGAGTTCGCAAGAGTCGTGGCAGCCGTTTTCGCGAGCCGTCTGGACCCGACGCTGGAGGAACTGGACGATATCAAGACCGCCGTCTCAGAGGCAGTGACGAACGCGGTGATCCATGGATACCGGGGACAGGAAGGGAAGATCTATCTGTCGGCGACGGCATGGGAAAAGGAGCGGCTGTTTTCTGTGACGGTGCGGGATGAGGGAGTCGGGATCCGTGACGTGGAGCAGGCCATGGAACCCATGTTCACCACATGTCCGGAGGACGGGAGGTCCGGCATGGGATTCTCCTTCATGGAGGCCTTCATGGACCGGGTGGAGGTGGTCTCCGCACCGGGAAAGGGAACCTCCGTCACCATGAAAAAGAAGATCGGCAGGTGACGGGATGGCGGACACTGCGGAACTCTTAAAACGTTCACACGCAGGGGATAAAGAGGCGAGGGACCGCCTCGTCATGGAGAACGCGGGCCTTGTCTGGAGTATCGTCCGGAGATTTATCGGGAGAGGACCGGAACCGGATGACCTGTTCCAGATCGGGAACATCGGCCTTATAAAGGCCATCGACCATTTCGACACAGAACTGGGCGTCCGGTTTTCCACCTATGCCGTTCCCATGATCACCGGGGAGATCAGGAGATTTCTCCGGGATGACGGGATGATCAAGGTCAGCAGGCCGCTAAAGGAACTGGCGGGAAAAGTCGGGGCGGCGAGAGAAAAGCTGGAGGCGGACCTCGGGCGGGAGCCGACAGTGGAGGAGCTTGCAAGGTCGGTGGGAGCCAGCCGTGAGGAGGTTGCGGCATCCATGGAAGCTGGGGCGAGAGTCGGATCCATCTACGAGCCCTTCGATGCCGGGGATGAATCCGGAGGCTGCCTGGCGGATAAGATCGCTGAAAAGACATCGGAGAATGACAGGGTCCTGGACCGGATCGTGCTGGCGGAGCTTTTATCCGGTCTCGGGGAGAAGGAACAGCAGATCATAAAAATGCGGTATTTTGAAAATATGACCCAGACCGTGATCGCAGGGCGGCTTGGAATCTCCCAGGTGCAGGTGTCGCGGCTGGAGAAGAAGATCTTGAGGGAGATGAGGGAGAGACTGACTTCATAAAAGATGAAAATGATTCTGCCCATGGTTATGTATAATGTCCATTGATTCGGAACATCCTATTTGCGTAAAGCAATGCGATAAACAGGATGAGAAGGTGGAATATTATGAAACCGTTAAAGGACTACGTGGAGATCATTTTTGCGGTGCTGGCGCTGGCAGGACTGGTGTTTGTGTTCTGGTATTTTCTCGTGGCGGTCCCGGCAAAGAAAGCGGAGAAGTCGGGGACATTCGTGATGGTGCCGGGGACGGAAATGGAAGTCTGCCGAGGCACTGTCACAGGGGTTTTAAAGACCATTGGGGATATGGACAGAAAGCCGTGGAGCGCATGAGCAGCACGACGATCTACTTAAAGCTTCCCCAGGTGAAGGAAGTTTATGAGCCGGAAGTGTACCTCGGAATGATCGCCGATGTCCACAGCAGCGACAGGGCTGCGGAGGCGAAGGCGAAAGCCGTGAAAATCACCTCATTTTCCGGGAAGGGAAAAGAGGCAGTGTTTGTTGGAAATGTCATGGAACTCGTGGAAAAGATCGAGAAGACCGGCCAGAATATCCAGGTGGACAATATCGGGGAATCGGATTTCGTGGTCACATACCGGGCAGGGAAGAAGAAAAGTCTGGTATGGGAGTGGATGAAGACGGCCATGGTGTCCGCAGTGGCGTTTTTCGGGGCGGCGTTTGCCATCATGACATTCAACAACGACGCCAACGTGACGGATGTGTTCGCGAAGCTCTATGAGATGATCATCGGGACCCGGGCGGACGGACCGACGATCCTGGAGGCGTCCTACTCCGTGGGACTGGCCCTGGGGATTTTATTGTTCTTCAACCATTTCGCCTCCTGGAAGATCACGGTGGACCCTACGCCCATAGAGGTGGAGATGCGGCTCTACGAGGAGAACTTAAATAAGACGTTGATCAAAAATGGCGGGAGAAAGGAGTCAGGGGTCGATGTATCTTAAGCTTGGGATTCTGGCCTTTGCAGGCTTCGGTGCCGGGGCAGTGATCGCTGCCGGGATCTTTGCCTTCCTCGCCATCATCGGCGTGTTCCCGAGACTCATCGGCGTGACCCACACAGCGGGGCATGTGATCCTCTACGAGACGCTTCTGATCCTCGGGGGAACATGGGGGAATCTGGCGGACTTCTACAGCGTGGCGTTTCCGTTCCCTGGAAAGTTTGTGCTCGCAGTGTGTGGGACGGCTGTCGGAATTTTCGTGGGATGCCTTGTGATGTCTTTGGCGGAAACGCTAAAGGCACTGCCGATCCTGAACCGCCGGATCGGGCTGGCGGTGGGGCTGCAGTATGTGATCCTGGCGGTGGCTGCGGGAAAGGCATTTGGATCGGCAGTGTATTTTCTGCGGGGATTCGGATGATTTATCTCAGTGGGAGTCTGATCTCCGACTGAGATAAACGCTTCGCGAGGATGCGCAGTGATTCTGATAGGAATCTGTCAGCTTCGCTGACCAGAATCACGCGCCAAGTCTCACGAACGTTCAATTTGAAAGTATACATGGAGGAATTTATGGAGATCGATAAGAAAGAGTACGGAAAATATGTGAAGCAGGTGACACCGGTCCACAACACCTGGAAGAACCTCTGGCGGGCGTTTCTCGTTGGCGGACTGATCTGCATGCTGGGACAGGTATTCACATCCGTCTACATGTCCTTCGGGATCGAGAAGGAGAGCGCGGCGGCGTGGACGACATTGAGTCTCATCGGCCTCAGCGTGATCCTGACGGGGTTTCATGTGTACCAGAAGATCGTAAAATTCGGTGGAGCCGGAGCCCTGGTTCCCATCACAGGATTTGCGAATTCCGTGGTGTCCCCGGCAATCGAGTACAAGGCGGAGGGCCATGTCTTCGGGATCGGCTGTAAGATCTTTACGATCGCGGGACCGGTGATCCTCTACGGGATCCTTGCGAGCTGGGTGCTGGGGATGGTGAAGTATTTCTGGAGATACTTGTAAACGAACCGGCAGGAACGTATAATGGAGAGAGAAGATGCGGCGGCTGTGGAGCATATGAACAGCGTCAGCATGGAATAAGCGGAGGAAAACGTGAAATCAGTATCGATCTATACGCTCACAAGAAATCAGAATATTTCCTGCGTCCAGAAGCTGGAGAGACAGATGTCGGGGCGTGGGTACTTTTTGAAGATGCGGGAGTGGGAGCTTGACAGCATGAAGGCCTTTGTGAGGGAATTGGAGACGCATATGGACGAGGTGTATGCGCTTTGGTTCTTTTACTCGTTTCAGATTCCGAGACTGGGAAAGGAGTTTGACCTTCTGCAGATCAGGGAGGACCAGATCGTGAATGTGGAGCTGAAGAGCGGAGCAGTCTCCGATGAGGCGCTGCGGAAACAGTTGATACAGAACCGATATTATCTCGCGGTGCAGGGAAAGACGATCCGGTCCTATACATATATCAGCAGCCAGAACCGGCTTGTCCGCCTTACGAACCACGACCGGATCGTGGACGCGGACTGGGAACAGCTCTGCGCGGATCTGAGGGATGGCGGAAAGGACTATGAGGGCGATGTGGAGGAGCTGTTTCAGGCGGAACTGTATCTGATCTCGCCTCTCACAGAGCCGGAGCGATTCCTGAACAAGGAATATTTCCTGACTGCCCAGCAGCGGGATATTGAACGCCAGATCTTAAAGAAAATCCGGGCGGAGCGGACCGGGGCGTACTGGTTTACGGGACTTCCGGGGACGGGAAAGACGCTGCTGCTCTACGATATCGCTATGAAGCTTTCCGGGAAGCAGAGGGTCTGCATGATCCACTGCGGGGAGAGCAAGAAGGACTGGAAGCGGCTTCATGAGAGACTCCGGCGGGTGGAGTATCTGCCAGATTCCGAAATTGGGGCGGAGTGCGGTCTGGAAGAGTGTTCCGCGGTTCTGGTGGATGAGGCACATCTTCTTGAGCCTGGGGCGAGGGAGCTGCTGGCTGGGATCAGTACCCGGCGGCCGGTGATCTTTTCCGGGGACTGCGAGGATGTGATCTCGCCGGATGAGCTGGGGGAGAGCGCTGAGATGGTGTGGAAATCTGTGCCGGGTGTGCAGACATTCCGGATGACGAACCGGATCCGGACGAACGCAGAGCTGTCTGTTTTTATCCAGAATATGATGCGCCTGACCAGAGGAAAGGGGAGACGGATGTATCCCCATGTCTCGGCTGGGTACGGGAATGATGAGGAGGAAGCAGAGAAGCTTTTAAAAGGGTATCTGGCGCTGGGATATCGGTATTTTGAGGAGAATGCCGGGAGCAGCGAGGATGTGGAGCGGCTTGTCGTTTTGCTGGATGAGAGATATTTTTATGATGAGACGGGATATCTGCGGTCTGGGAACCGGAGTGTAAGGCGGCTGTTTCACCGGCTGAACCAGGCAAAGGAGGAGCTGGCATTTGTGGTGAAAAAGAATGAGGCGGTGTACTCGGTGATTTTGGGGCTGCTTCAGGCGATGTGAGTGAAAAATTTATAGAATGTGTGTCGTGGGAAAAGATGCGGAAATTCGAGGTGGACTTCGGATTCCTGCATCTTTTTGTTTGTTTTGGGGATTCTATTTGCATGGAGACCTTATTTTGGTGTACCTATGTGAGGATGAAGCCTGTTGCGAATGACTGCACGGGGTACTGGAGTGTTAAGGTATATTTATTTAGTACGATTGGAGTCGTTTTTGTTCAAAAAGTACGATATGTATGGATGTAACTGATAGGTGAATTGAGACCAAAATAAAGATGGGAGTGGATAGAAAAATGGATGAGAAAACAGGAACGTTAAGAAAGCAGCGCGGGCGTGCCAGTGTGGTGTTTGAAAATCCGCCGCTGATCATGGCGGCTGCGTCGACGGTGGGAAAGAAGGAAGGAGACGGGCCTCTTGGCGTTTTTTTTGACCGGGTGGAGCTGGATCCCATGCTGGGAAAGAAAAGCTGGGAGGAGGCGGAGAGTGAGCTTCAGAGCAGGACTGCAGGTCTTGTGATCGAGAAGAGCGGGCTTTCGAAGGAAGAAATCAGGTATTCGTTTGCGGGGGATCTTCTGGCACAGCTCATCGCCACTTCTTTTGGAAATATAAATCTGGAGATCCCAATGTTCGGGCTTTACGGAGCATGCTCCACCATGGGGGAAGGTCTGGGGCTGGGCGCCATGTGCGTGGAGGGTGGATTTGCGGATCATGTTCTTGTAGGCGCTTCCAGCCATTTCGCTTCGGCGGAGAAGCAGTTCCGTTTTCCGTTGGAATATGGGAATCAGAGGCCGTATTCGGCTACATGGACGGTGACTGGGTGCGGAGCGGTGATCGTGTCCTCCGGGGATTGCCGGGGGAAGGAAGCGCCGCTTGCGAAGATCACGGCGGTGACGACGGGAAAAATCGTGGATATGGATTTTCATGACTCCATGAATATGGGGGCTGCGATGGCGATGGCGGCGCTTGATACGATCCTGCAAAATTTCAGGGATCTCGGGGTGGACGAGACACATTATGATAAGATCATCACCGGGGATCTGGGGACAGTGGGACGGAGACTTCTGCTGGATTATCTTATGAAGGCAGGATACCGGATCGAGAGCCGGTATATGGACTGCGGGATCGAGATGTTTTCGCCGGAGGAGCAGGATACCCATGCCGGGGGAAGCGGATGCGGGTGTTCAGCGGCGGTGCTTTGCGGGTTTGTTTTGCCGAAGATCAGGAATGGGGAGTGGAAAAGGGTGCTGTTTCTGCCGACGGGGGCTCTGCTTTCTACGGTGAGCTTTAATGAGGGGAAGAGTGTGCCGGGGATCGCGCATGGGGTGGTGCTGGAGACGCCGGATTTTCTGTAAGAACTTAGCCGGGGATTTTCGAAGGAGGAACAATCTGTTGGAAAAATGTTAAGGGAAGACGGACGTGGATCATACAGAGTGTGAAAATATAAATCTTAGGAATGAGAAGTGGAGTGAGTGTGGCTATGGAATATATCAGAGCTTTTCTTGTGGGTGGTCTGATCTGCATGCTGGTGCAGATCCTGATGGATAAGACAAAGATGATGCCGGGGAGGATCATGGTGCTGTTAGTGGTCAGCGGGAGTGTCCTTGGATTTTTGGGAGTGTATGAGCCGTTTGCCGAGTGGGCCGGGGCAGGAGCGACTGTGCCGCTGCTTGGATTTGGAAATACACTTTGGAAAGGGGTTGTGAAGGCGATGGCGGAGGATGGAGTGCTTGGAATCTTTAAAGGGGGATTTACAGCCAGTGCTGTGGGGATCAGTGGGGCGTTGGTGTTTGGATATCTGGGTGCGATTATCTTCAGGCCGGGGATGAAGGAGTGACAGGAGTACGCGTGGGTGAGGCTTCGGGCGCATCCGTGCCCGAAGCCTCACCCACGCTGTGTACTGGCATGCCTGGGTGGGCTGTTTTTGTCCCGTAGGGACAAAAAGGCGCGGGAGTTTGTGAAAGAGTAAAAAATATTTGGAATTTTTTGAACGGTATTGTTATGGTGAGAATTTATATGTAAAAATATTATTTGAATCATTTAATAGATTTCCAATTATCTCTTTAGATGTTCTTATATGCCGGTATATCCCGTTATTCCGGGCTTTTCCGGCACTTTTCATATCGGAAGAACCTCACAAACCTTTTTATTACCCCTCATGTTTTCGCTCTCAAAAGTAGTAAAAGCAGTAGTAAATTCTGCGTACTACTTATGCCGCCTTGGTTTCCTTGGCGCTTTCCGCCGTAGCTTCCGGCTTGACCTCTGCGGTGGGTTTTGCCTTGGCTTGCAGCCGTTCCATTTCCTCCTGTGCGGAATGGAAAGTAGCGTGGGCGTAATAGTTCAGCGTCATTACAATGTTGGCGTGTCCCATGATGTACTGCAATGCCTTGGGGTTCATGCCCGCGTTTGCCATTCTGGTACAGAATGTATGCCGCATGGTGTGCGGCGTCATCACATCGGGCAGCGGCTCCTTGTGGCACTTGTTGTACTTCTTGGCAAGGCACTTGAACATGGCGTCATAGTTGACGGCGGTTTTGGGCAGGCCGTCCCGGTTCAGGAACAGGAAGTCCTTATAACCATCAACCTCAATGCACTTGCCGTCCCTGCGCTTCTTCAACACGCGCTCAAACGCTTCATAGGCGGCTGCGCTCATCGGCACTTGACGGAATCCGCTTTCTGTTTTTGGCGCTTCGATATAGTAGCCGTCCTCGGTGCTTCTCAAAAGCTGGTGGTCTACATTCACAAAGCGCTTTTCAAAATTCAGGTCGGCGGGCGTCAGGCCGCAGAGTTCGGAAATACGAAGCCCGGTTTCCAGCAGGATCACCACCTCGTCATAATACTTGACATAGACGGGATCGTTCTGCATGAAGTCCAAAAGCTCGTTTTCCTGTGTAGGGGTAAGCGGCACCTTTGGTACGGTATCATCGTTGATAACCTCATTGATCTGGAAGTCAAAGGGATTCTTGCGGAGGCAGTCGTCCTGTACGGCCATATAAAAGATGGCTTTTAAGGAACGCTTGCTGTTGCAGATGGTGCTGTAGGCAACGCCTTTTTCCTGCATACGCAAGGCCCATTCTTTTGCGTCGGACAGCTTCACGCTGTCAATGCTGGCCGCGCCCAGCTTATCTTCGGACAGAAGTTTCATTAACTGCTGGCGGCTCTTTTGGGTTCCTTTCCGCACATTCCCGCGCTGCCGGGTGTACTTTTCATAAAGCTGGCACACGGTCATTTTCTTGCCGATGGTGTCTATCCCGTCGTCAAGGTCTTTCTGTATCTGCTTGATCTTCTCGCGCAGGGAAAGACAGGGCCGTTTCCCGGCAGGTACTTTGTCGGTAGGTACTAACTTCCATGAGTAAACAAACTGGGGTTCTCCAAAGGTGTCAATGTATTTGTAAGCGTATCTTCCATCTGATCGCTGGCTCTCTCCAGACTTCAAAAGGCGGCCTTTGTTGTCCCGTCTTTTTTCATCTCGTTCTTTTCTTGGCATTTCGTCATGCTCCTTTCCATGACGGAAAGAGCCTTGACACGCTTATAACCTATTATAACACGCGCAAGGCCCTTTTTCACTATATTGTGTCAAGGGAATCAATGATTTTTTCAAACTGCTTCCGTTTGATCTGGATGCGGTTGCCGTTCAGGATCACCCAGCCAGCGGTGGGGTTTTCCTCGGCAAGCCGACGCAGTTTGTTTTCCCCGATCCGAAAATATTTGGACGCTTCCTCAATGGTAAGCGTGTATTTTTCCCAAATAGGCACATCGTTATTACTCATAACATGGCCCCCTTTCTTTTCAAAACAAAGGTTGTTTTTTGCGAAAGTGGGCAGAAAATAACGGACGGCTGCTGGCACAGCTCCACGGGAATCTCACCCCCGCGTGGTTCTCACGCGGCCCTGCTCGTTGCCTGCGACGCTTCAAACGCTCGGACTACGACGACAAGGGCGTATCATTGTCCTGCCTGCGCGTCGTCGCCCGCAGGCTGCCACACCTGCTTTACGGCCCGGTAAAATCGCTCCGCTTACCCCAATGAGGGAAAACCTCTTGGCGCACCTGCCGCCCGGCTCGGCGCAGACAGAATGTATCCGTCTGCCCTATGACGCGCCGCCATTATCCTGCGGGCGTATTTGTCAAGGAGCAAAGGGGCCGCCGGGAAACAGGCAGGCGGGGAAAGGGAAAGCCGCCTGTCTATGGCCGGGGCCTTAACCGTCAGTCGCCAATGGGACTAACGATGGAATGGATCAGCTTGATTTGAAATCGGCGCTTCATATACTCGTCAATGCAGATATGAGGCTGGCCGCTGCCGTCATAGAGCGTCCGGGTACACAGCTTATTGATATAGCCGTCATAATGCTGCAAGACACGCTCCACGGCTTCGGCGTTACCGGCGCAGGCCGCGTCGATCACAAAATCAGGCAGAGGGCTTTTGCCCTTGTAACTGGATTGCTTCATCCGCGTTTAACCTCCCTCCGGCATGAACGCCATCAATTTTACACGCAGGTCTTTTAAGGTGCTTGTCCTGTGGCGCTGTACTGCGCTGCGGGACATTCCCATCAGGCGGCCAATTTCTTCGTCAGTCAAATCCAGAACAAAGCGGAGAATCAAAATACTCTGCTCGTCTTTTGGCAGGCTGGCAAACGCTTCGGCCACAAGCTCGTTGTCGATATGTAGGTCATAGCCATGCGAACTGAATGTAAAGCTGTCGCAGGAATACCGATCTACGGTCGAGAGCTTGTCCCAATCAGCCGGGGAAAGAGCGTCCAGCGACACTTCACGGTCGCGGCGGCACTTCATTTCCCGCAGATAATCTATCGCCTCATGGTACAGAACCAGCTTGCAGTAGCGGTCAAACTGGCCCCATTCACCGTATTTGCGGGGGATCGCTTCCATCTTCTCACCCCCTTTCTGTGGGGGATGTGGTGGTTCTCTCCCTTTCCGCCAATAGAGCGAATGGAATCTTTCTGGCTGCCCGCTAAACGCCTCCTTTTTTCACTTTTTTGAAATTTCTTTTTGCGCCGGGAAGCAGACCGCAGGAAACAACAAAATTCGCCCGGCAGGTCAAAGACCCACAGGGCGAAACAAAAAGCAATATGTTCTTTTCCTACATGGTATAGTACATACGCGCAGCCGCTTGTCCCCGCTGCCGGGGGACGGCTTTTTTTGACAGGCTAACCCCTGTCAGAATTTGTCGAAGCGGTTTTCGTTGCATAGCGGCTCCCTCCTAAAGCCGCCATGCCAGAACACGGTGCAGGGGTCGTCGAAGCAAACAGAAACGGCGGCCTTGATCTACTCAAAACCGCCGTATCGTCAGTGATACAGGAAAGCGCACGAAATCCTCTGCCCGTCAGCGGTTTTTTTCTTTTCCCCGCTGTGGAGGCAGATGTTTTGATATGTAAGCTCGTTTCATTCCACAAAGAACAGAACCCGCCGGATCAGCTCCGGGATATTGACCGGGGCGGTGATGTAGTCGTTCACACCCTCATGCCGGTATTCATATTCCGTGGCAAGGTCGTTGTTCTCGGTGAAGATAAAGAACGGCAGAAGCCGGACAGGGGGATTCTTCATTTGGAACATCCCAGCCATCCGCCGCAGCGTATGAAACAGCTCCATTGCTGTGCCGTCCGGCAGTTCCAAATCGCACAAGATCAGTTCAATTTCCTTATCCTCAAAAATCCGGCGCTTGGCCTCCCCAATCGAGGAAACCAGAATCAGGTCAAGGCCCTTTTGCAGCATAGCAGCCCGCAGCACTTCGGCGCTGGTATCTTCCGCACTATGCCGAAATCGGCATAGTGTGGACTATACCGAAGTTGAAACTATGCCGAAGCTTTCCTTCAAGTACAGAGAATATCAAGGTTTTCCTTTAAAGATTTCGGCATAGTTTTTAATCACAAACGATACAAGCGTTCCAATGTATCTGGATTACTCCAGCTTTTTACACCATTATCAGGATTGACGGTTTCCATTGCTTTTGCAAGAACATCCAGCGTGGCGAATGCATAAAAACCACTGGTTGTGGAGATGTTCTCATGACCAAGCAGCTGCTGGATATGTGTCAGCGGTACTCCTTCTCGGTATAGATCCATCGCACGAGTTTTTCTTATCATATGGCAATGGACATTGTCAGGCATCGGATACCCACCTGCCCTGCACTGGGCTGCATACCGCTTTATCATCTTCTCAAAGGTGTCGGATGAGAGTTCATGTACCTGACCATGTATTTTTGAGTAAAATAATGGCATATCGGTTTTTAGTTCAGAACCATGGAAATCCTTCAGAAATCTTTTCAAATGAAGGATAGTTTTGTCCATAAGAGGAATGTTCCGGTATTTCCGACCTTTCCCAAGAAGCGTGACGTAAGGTACTTCTGCATCAAGATGGAGATCAGATACTTTTACCTGACGTGCTTCAGCCACTCTTGTTGCTGTATCATACAGGAAAATAAGCATCATCTGATTACGACGATCTGTTTTATTGTTTCCGGAGCTTATGTTTGAAGAACCAGTTATATAACGACGCTAACATGCGATCTTGATTTTCTGTTATTCTAGCTGCTGAAACAGGAGGCCCGATATGATCCGCTATCTTAGCAACGCAGAAATTCTCCCGGAAAAGAAACGATGACTTCTTTTTTTCGGAAAGTATCCGTCCATCCTTTATCAAAGCTATCAAATCATTGTAGCAATGCACAAAGAAGTATTTTTGCAATTTCTTGCTTTGATTGTCGACATTCTGTTGTTTTCAGGTGGGGAGGTAATGGGGTGGTATATCCTCTTCTGGAACGACATGATAATCAACCGGAACTTTGTCAGAGCAGAATCCGGTGAGACGGCAGATTCGGAGCGCGTGGTCCATTTTGATTATGATATGGTGGCCGTAGGGGCCGTGTAGTGGGAAAGACAATGTCTCTGACTGCCTTGGATTAGGGAACGAGTGTGTTGAACATTGAAAAGACAATTCGATGGCTTGTAGCAAATATTGAGAATATGTGAATATCAAGAGTGCAGAATTTGTGCTGCCAGGCGACGGATTTTTACAGTAACCTCTTGATTTTGACATAAAGGCAAATCGACAAATCTTTCAAATCCATTGACAATTCTGCTTCAAAAATATAGAATATTACAAACAACGACGAATATTTGGGGTGGTATTATGTTTAGGATTGCATTATGCGATGATGACAAGGAAATTCTCGAATTGGTAAGGGAAAATGTTGCAGCATATTGCACACAGAAAGAAATTCAAGCCGAATTGATTACGTTTGATGACAGCGATCTTCTTGCGGATGTAATTGAAAGAAAACACATCTACGATGCTTATATTTTGGACATTGAGATGCAAGATTACTCAGGCATAGAGCTTGCCGCTATGATTAAAGAACGTTCTGCACTAGCCTATATAATCCTTTTAACTGCTTACTCCAATTATGCGGTTTATGCTTGCGGTAGAGGCATTTTTAGGTATGTCTTAAAGGAAACGATGGAGAGTGAATTACCAAGAGTTTTAGATAGTCTCTTTGAAACATTGGAACAGGTCAATAATAATAAATACTACATCGTTCAGAATCAAAGGAGATATTTGAAGTTTCTCCATAGGGATGTGGTGTATATATGTCGAGAACAGAAAAACGTAAAATTTGTTTTAGCGGATGGAAAAAGTGTTAATGAAAGAACAACACTGGAAAAAGTTTATAAAACGCTATCTTCAGACGAGGATTTTTTTCAATTGGACAGAGGATTTATATTAAACTTATTCCATGTCAAGGGAATTTCAAATGGAAGTATTAAAATGGATAATGGCTTCGAAATAATTTCCAGCGTCAAACATATTGAAGAGTTGAAAAAACATATAAACAGGTATTTAGGGAGAATCTTATGATCCAGTTTTGGGAAATTGCAGCTTCATTTGCAGAATCATTCTTCGGGCTCTGGTTTCCGGCAAAAGCATTGGCAAATCAGAAAATTAGTCTAAAAAAAAATGTTTTAGTTGCACTTCTGCTGACAGTAGTTGTATGGTTCCTTAATCAATATGTAATTTTTTCTGTATTAACATCAATACTAGGAATAATATTATTGACATTTGGAACAAGTTCTATTTATCATATAAAACACATTAACGTGCTTCCAATGATGGGATGCTATATGATGTTGATTTATATATGTGATTTTTTATCTCTTTCTTTCCTGGGGGTTTTATTGGATCGAACAGATTTTGCATTTTATGCTGTATCTGCTTTGTCTTATCAAAGAGTGTCGTTTTTGATTATTTCAAAGAGTCTGCTTGTTTTTGTAAGTATTCTTATTGCAAAAATGTACTTCAAGTATAGCTTGAAAAGATATGCATCAGTTTTATTTTACCTTGGTGAAGGAATTCTTTTATTATATATGGTAATGCGGACTCTATCCAGTGCAGATATAGATGTTTTCTTATTATGGATCGCATTATTTCTTCTGAATGTGTCAGGAATTTATTCTGCAGTGCAGCATTCAATAGCTACTGTTGAGAAAGAAGGAAATTTAATTGAAAAGAAAAAGAACGAAATGTTATCTGAAGACTATCAATTATTTGTAAACAACTATAATCATAAGCGGGTATTTTATCATGATTTGGAAAATCAACATTTGGTAATAAAAAAATATTTGGAGAAAAAGGAATATAAAAAGGCTGAAGAGTATATGGAGAAAGTGCACAAATTTGGTCATGAAATGGAGATAATTGCCTATACAGGAATTGAAATGATGGATTTAATATTGTCATATAAAATTAATTCCGCAAGAAGTCAGGGAATTCATGTTAACATTTTGGCTGAACAAATCGCTTTAAAGTTAACGGAGCTGGAAATAGTAGCAGTTATGTCTAATATTCTTGATAATGCGATTGAAGCATGTCAGAAAGTAGAAGAAAATCAAAAATGGATTCAAATAGTTATTAGGCAGGTAGGGGATATATCTTTTATAAAAGTTACAAATAATTATTATGAGGAACCTTATGTAGAGAATAATGTTTTTGTATCTCAAAAAGAAGAGCGAGAAGTCCATGGTATTGGTCTCATTAGTGTAAAATCAATTATTGAAAAATATGGCGGCGCAATTAATATAGATTGCGAAAATGGGAAATTTGCAATCATTATATCATTTTTTGATTAAACGATAAAACTTATTATTAAAAACGTCATTGAGAATGGCGCTGTCAGCGGAAATTGCAAGACGGTAAAGGGCGGTGTAGGAACCGTCCTTTTTTGCAGTGTAGTAATTGTATTCACCCAAATCATTGTTTTCAACATGAGATATGATTTCATTAACGACTTGGGTAATTGTATGTGAATTATATGGAGAAGCAGGCCATCGACCGATAATAGAACGTAATCGATCTTTGTTCAAAGTAATATATGGATTTGTTTTTTGAAGCTCCTCTATATAATTAGTAGGTATACCTGCTTTTTGCAGAACGTGATCAAAAAGCGATTGATATTCTAAATACCCAAAACCTAATTGAAGATAGGCAAAAATATACTGTGCAGCATCTGTTATATATATATTGGATGCTGAATTTTGGGATAAAAACAAAAGATTTCTTATAATTTCGACAATAATGGGTGAGTCAGATGAAGATTTGCAATATAATCCAGCTAATAATATCTTCTTTATTTGAATATCGAAAGAGTCCATAATTATTATCCTTTCAGAATGTATATTAGTCATTTTATGATTGCATAATACACATTATACAATTAAATCTCCTATTGGTAAACTACAAAATATAAATATTGTGGGGTGATTCAAATGGAGAAAAAGAATGTATCAAAGGGTGATATTGCAATAGGACAAAGAATAAGAAAAATAAGAGAAGAGAAATCTATGACTCAAAAGAAACTGGCAGAAAAAGTCATGGTATCTCCAAGCTCGATTACTCGGTTAGAATCAGGGCAGACTATGGTATCCGTATTTACAATAATTAAAATAGCAGAAGTTTTGAACACCTCAATTTCGTTTCTGTTGTCAGGGGATGAAGATGATTTGAATAAGTCAGATATTTTGGAAATTGCAAAGAAACTGGATCGATGCACAACAGAGCAGAGAGAAATTTTGCTTCAAAGTTTTGGAAATATTTTGGATGCTTTTTTTCTTTCTTGATTCCGAGGACATTTAACTCTTGGTTCGAGGACTTTATTTTCCGAAGTGTAGTTTCTGACTTATAATAAAAAACTGAGAGGAGAAATTATGTTGACACTATCAAAAAAATGTGCGGAAATCTTGGTAAGACATGGAAAAATAAGCGATGCTCAAATTAATTTGTACAAGTATGGATTTGAATTATTATTTTCGACAGCAATCACCCTTGGTTTTATACTATTACTGAGCGTTTTTGGGGGTTATGTCAGTCAAATAATTATTTTCTTATTATATTTTATCCCTATTAGAATCGCGGCTGGAGGATATCATGCTAAATCCTATGGCAGATGTTTTGTTTTAACGAATTTTATTTCTATAAGTTGTATCGAAATTTCGAGGTATATGTGGGAAATAAAATCTATATTTGTGGAAATCCTCTTAGTAGTGAGCTTTGCCGCGGCTTGTAAATATATATGGGATAATGCACCGATAATTCCGAATAGATATAAGGAAAAGACGAATCGGTATGATGTGAATAGAAGATATGCTCATAGTATAATTGTGCTAGAAGGTGTGGTTGTTGTGTTTTTAACGATTTGGCGTTATCGTTTTGCATTTACAGCATTTATAACGACTTATTTCGTTGCAATCATGATGAAAATTGCTAAGAAAGGAGGAGAGTGATTTGGATACGATGCTTACATTTGTTACATGGCTCATTGAAAAAGTGGCAATGTCTGGAGCCGGGTTCTTCTCTTGGGGAGCCGGATATCAGCCGGAAGTACCAGAAGAACTGTTAAAGTAGCGAAATGGATAAACGTTTCATGAAAAATCAAAGAAATCTAGAAGGTATCGCCAAAATGTCTAAGTTGATGGTTGTGCGATACCTTCATTTTAGTATAGTCTCAATTTCCCAGCTTATAGATTCGGTTTTTTTTAATGTCTTCGTCTAAATCCTGAATCAGTGAGGAAAGACTTTCAATATGTCCAAGCTGATATTCTAACATTTTTCTTTGATGTTCTAAAACTCGGCCCAGTAAAGATTTTTGCATCTCCTGAATCTTATTTCTGGATCTTCCTTCTGCAAGTTCACTTAAGACGCCAGGATCTGTTTCTCCTGATATAATCGCCTTCAGAATAGCTATGCCGCTTTTTCCACTGATATCAGAGAGTACGCTGCCCAGTTTTGTATATTACGATGAAAATGTACCCCTGTTCCGGAGGAACGGATACCGGGAATCCGGAGTTATGATACCAAAAGTCCGGAACAGGGATACCGCACTTAGTTAATTATTGCTTGCGAGTTTACTCGCTTAATGCAGGATCTAATCCATATACTTCCCGCATGGATTTGTAATTCGCCGGATCCATTGGGATGATGTTGATCTTATATGCATCATGCTTGATGCGGTCCAGGATTGCTTCCGAAAGAGGACTGTCGTCACCGCCAAGCTGATCATACCAGCCATTGGAATCATACTGGGAGCAGAAGATGGTGGATGATCTTTTTCGTCTCCTGTGGAGAAGCTCCAGAATGTCATGCTGTTCGGATTCGCTGGACTTCAACAAGGTAAGCGCCAAATAATACTGCGTCCAAATACAAAATTACCCCAGCCCTTTGCGAGTTGGAGTAATTCACTATAATTCACTTGCGATTTTTGATAGATTGGAGTTTTTCACTCCAAGGCGCCAGTTCCGCAAGCTCCTCATCCGGCATCTCTTTTGTTGGACGATGTTCCAGCAGAAATTTTAAGTACTCACAAATATTCAGGTCATGTGCTTTTGCCATTTCCACCATCGTATAGACCACAGCGCTGGCATTTGCACCGGCAACGGAATCTCTGAATAGCCAATTCTTTCGGTCAACCGTAAACGGGCGGATCGCATTCTCATAATGTTATCCTCATCTTTTTTGTGTAGATGTATGGAAATAGCGCTATATCCAGAAAAGATGAGGATAAAAATACTCTGAGGATAACCCGCAGACGATGTAGATTTTTTCAAGTCCAGAGATATCGCCTAACATGAAGCCTCCCTGAGCAGATAGAATGTCCTGGTGAGCAGATCAGGATCGGCATCGTTGCTGATTCGGATCGTCACATTTTTCATGGTGACTTCAATCGTATGTGAATTGTCAAGGTACATTTGCCGCTCTGGAAGAATCTCAATAGGAACCACGTCCTGCTTTAGCAGAGGTTCTGTATGATGACCGAAATTCGGTGCCGGGATCTGATCTGCTGCCGCTTTCCGGCATCGACTGATCCAGTTATAAAAGGTACTTACTGCGATGTCATTTTCACGACACCAGTTAGCATCTGTCATGCCGCTCTGTCGGCATTCAGTGATAAGTCTGATCTGTTCCGCCATGGGAACACGGGCTTTGCGAGTAGTTGCCATAACTTCTCCTCCATAATTGTAGTGGAATATTGTCTAAATAGCTAGCAACTACGATTATAGTAGAAGAAGACAGAACTGAAAATCCGCGGGAATATTTGACGCTTATGGAATAATCAGTTTCCAGTTAATTGACCGTGGATGGACTTTATACTTGTAAAAACAAGGACAAGAAGTATATATTTGACGGACAATATGAAATAAAGACGATATGTTATGATAGTATTTATCTAAATTATTGAGAAGGAAATAGTAGTTCTGTAGAACGACTACTATAAAACTTCACTCTATTTCGTATACACTATTTTGATGTACACAATGAGTATTTAATTTATGAGCTTAATTGCATATTCATTTAAAAACTCATTGAAATAGAATGGCCTGCAAATTGTATGGCGCGAGAGGAGGTGAAAATGTGAGAAAATGGGTAAGTCCTAAAATTGAATTTTATTCTAATAGCTGGCTCCGATGGGGAAAAGATGAAGGGGGCTGATCGAGGAATATATGGTACGGCTGCAAAGCCGTACCATATTTCTAAAAATAGTGAGATGTAAGAGAGTCTAAAGTATTTATGTGCCTGCGAGAAACAGGGATAATGGAAAGCCATTTGATTGGCAGGAAGGATACTATTGCAACGAGCCAAGAGCTGTGGGAATGGCGCATAGAGAGTAGTATTTCCGTAGGCCAAAGAAAAAGTTGGCACCTTTAGGTATTGGGCGAATAGTGCGAGCTTGTAGCCAGTGAATATGCCATTTTTTACGGATGAGAGCAACTGAAAATTGAAAACAAATAGATTGTAAGTCCAGCGGTGATATGTCAAGAGGAAAATGATAATCGCACTTTTTTGGTCACTTTCCGAAAGGAGCAAAACACCTACCTAAACCCCGCCGACCTCAAATTTTTTGAGCGCCGGGCTTCGGACTTCCGGAGTTATCTACAATCAGTGGCTCTCCGGTGCCTTATAAAGGCAGTTGTCTTTCAACAGTTGAAAGACTAACCGCACAAATTTGCAGGCCGTTAATGCGAGGGTACGTTTGTGCTGGTACTTGTTGACCTCATTGTATTTGAGGTAGTAGAAGCGGCTGTACTCTGCGTCGCATCTCATAGGGACATGGCAGCTTCACACAGATAGCACTTTAAGTATCGGTTGCTGGATTTGATGAGACGTGTATTCTGAACCTCAAAGTCACCGGACTGATGCTGTGACCATACAAGACCAGCATATTGGGCCAATGCCGCCTAGTTGAGAAGCCGATTGATATCCCCGATCTCGGCGATGATACTGGCGGAATAGACCGAGCCGATACCACTGATGGAAGTCAGGGGATTCGGGATCAGTTCCATCTGCGCGGCAATGGCCTTGGCGTAGTTTTTGATCTGCGTATCCAACGCTCTCATACTTTGAACACAGCCAGGGCTGTGGCGCTGAAGGAGTCGGAAAATACCTTCTACTGCGTGAAAGTAGAACTTGAACAGGCAGTTCAGAAAGCGCTGCTTCTCCTTAACGAGGTTCTGAACCGCGAAGTATCTGGCTCTTGTAAGATTATGGAAGGCTTTGTAGCAGTAGTCATCCAGGTACACCTCTTTGATGATTCTGCCGAAGTGCAGGCAATCTGCAAGAAGATGCGCTTCACCAGCTTTCTGGATTCGTCCAGAGAGTTGGGGCCAGAGAAGCTGCTGTGCCTAGAGCCGTCTGGCTTCATGAGATAAGCCACATTTGATTTGCTGCTCACACCAATACCGACGTAAAGTGGGTTCATAGTAATTACCTTCTTTTCGTAGTTGGATTTAGCGGTCAATCGGCTTGGTAATACCCATGATCATGGAGCATCAACACCCTCGCGATATAAGAATTCAGTTGGAGATGGGCGGATGCGAACCCCTCTGCTAAAGGGTGCCCATGGACGCCAACAAATAGCCAGCTGGTTTGAAGTTATTTTCCATGTTAGGGGGCAGACTTTCTATGAAGTACCCATTGCAGGGTTAATAGGAGAATACAAAGCTTATACCTGATTGACACTATGGTCATTTGCTGATGTGCGATAAAGAAGTAATAGAAGTGTAAAAAATTTTGCCGTTCCTATCCGGCACTTAGGACTGTGTCGGATAGGTCGGGCGTTAGGCTTCAGGCAAGTCAATCTTGCCGACAAAGCTGTAGTAAATCTCAATGTCCTGCCTGCGGGTGCCGTTCTCGTCATAGCTGCACTCATGCACGACGATTTTCTCAATCATTTC